>Ga0164313_10000326_pt1 | contig 36687 bp, 28 predicted proteins | sample GuaBasSedimGuay4_FD_113735 | JGI IMG/M metagenome (GOLD analysis project Ga0164313, IMG submission 113735) | Subseafloor sediment microbial communities from Guaymas Basin, Gulf of California, Mexico - Guay4, Core 4569-4, 0-3 cm | ecosystem: Environmental > Aquatic > Marine > Hydrothermal vents...
AAAAGTATCCCCGTTTGTTATTTTCGTTTCAGGGGTAGGCCTTGTCGTTTTTCTCTTATCCCTCGCGGGTATTTTGCCCAGTGAAATTTATGGACTAAGGATGGATCTGTTTCTTTTTATTGTGTTGAGTTTATCAGCCATTCTTGGATATATTTTTGGAAAAAAGTCATCGACATAGAAAACCAGAACATATTATGTCCTGGTTTGCCCGGTTTTATGGAAAGCTGGTGTAAAACTTACTTTTGTATTAAAAAAACAATGACTCAGTGAACATTTTCGTTATGTAATCACTAATTTTGTATTGTTTATTGTTAATCAAATTGTTTTATTTAGAAATGAAGAAATTATTATTAGCAACTTGTGTTTTTTCAATGTTGGCACTGGTTGTAATCGCCCAAAACAAACCACAAATCAAATTTGGTGAAGAAACATTTGATTTTGGAACTATTAAGGAAGAGAAAGGCCCGGCCGATCATAAATTTACTTTTACTAATGCCGGGACAGCACCGCTTGTAATTCAGGGAGTTCGCTCATCATGTGGATGTACAACCCCCTCCTGGTCTAAAGAACCTGTACTTCCGGGAGAAAAGGGTTATGTCACGGCGAGGTACAATCCCCGTCACCGGCCAGGACCATTTCGCAAATCCCTTACTATTACCTCCAATGCAGATGCTCCTACTAAAGTATTATTTATTAAAGGGGTTGTAGAACCTAAACCGAAGACCATCGCCGATGAATATCCAAATAAGATTGGGGCTATACGTATGCGGTACAGATCTTTGAATATGGGAAAATTGACAACGGAAAAACCATTTACGCGTTCATTTAAACTCTATAATGATAGTGATAAGGACGTTAAGTTTCTTGAAAAGGCAGATAAGCCGGCTTACGTGACGGTTAAAATTGAGCCCCAGGTACTGAAACCACAGCAAACAGCCATGCTCAATGTGACTTACGATCCGGTACAAAAAAATGACTTTGGATTTGTTACTGACCGGTTGGTCATTTATACTGATGAGGCCGAGCAGAACCGTAAAGATTTGCGTATTGTGGCTACGATTGAAGAGTATTTTCCTGCGATGACTCCGGAACAATTAGCTAAGGCTCCAAAACTGATATTTGATAAAACAATATATGATTTCGGAAATATCAAGAAGGGTGATAAAGTAACTACCGACTTTGTTTTGACCAACTCTGGTAAAAGTGATTTAAGTGTCCGCAAAGTAAAAGCCAATTGTGGATGTACCGTTTCGCAACTGGAAAAGGATATACTTAAACCGGGAGAATCTGCCAGCTTAAAAGTCACATTCAATTCAGCAGGACGACGTGGCAGTCAACAAAAGTCAATAAATATCTTTTCGAACGATCCTACGTCTCCCACACAGCGGCTGATCATCAAGGGAAAGATCTTGGAAACGGGACAGTAATCGAATAATATAACCCTTCAAGGATTTAATAAGTTGCGATAAGGTCAGTCAATTGAAGAATGCCACAAGATGGGTCAATCCTTGAAAGGGTCTTTTCTCCATAATAAATCCCCAAGCTAATCCACTTGTGCCAGTTGGTTGATCTGTCAACTAAAAAGTCCCCTCCAGAAAGAAATCTTTTGTGTTGCAGTAAATGGAGGAGTAAAAACAGTATCCGAACCGGTTGGTTTTCATTTTTCTTTGAAGGTGCAATACCGGATCATTAACTTTTACATTCAGGTATGTGCTGAGGTTTTTGTCTGCCTTTACAGCACGGATTTTTTGTTCCCCACCAATTACCTCAATATCGTATGAAGTTCTGAGAATATTAAACAGTGATTTGTTTTCAAATGATTTTTGCATGAATCTTGGGATATTGATGTTAGGAAGATAACTAATATCATAAAAAATGGGAATACCGTCAACAATGCGCTGACGCTCCAGAATGATGCAGCCAACTTCGATATCCTGTTCACTTAATTTAAAAATAAATGGCTCAGGCCAGGGGTTAATGCTGGGTTTGAAAAGAGTTTTTGTAATTAGATTTTTTTGTCCGATGATTGAAGTTGTGCCCTGGATTGAAAGAATGCCGATGCCGTCCGGAATGGCTCGTACAATGCTTCCCTTTCCCTGATGCCTGCTGATATACCCTTCGTTCTCCAATTTGGATAGTGCCTGTCTGACTGTAGGTCTTGTCACATTGTGCAAGGCACAAAGTTCGTTTTCAGAAGGCAACATGCTGCCTTCTGAATAAACACCTCCCGTAATGTGCTTTCTCAGCAATTCGTAAAGCCGTTTGTGGTGCGCTATTTTCTTCTCACCTGTCAAATTTTAGTTGTTTTCGAAAGTTTAGATCCCAAAATACGCATTTTTAACTTGTATTTACAAATCGATAGAGATGTTTATATAAATTAATTAAAAAAGCTCGAATAAATGCTATAGGGAAAGAAAAATAAATTTCATTTATTGACTTGTGTTTACAAGTAAACTTATTTACCTTTACAGGCATTAAGAGCATATGGTTATGTTGATATTTGGTTTTAATACATAAATAAATAAAATAATTATGGCCGAACCGGTAATTATGCCCAGACTGGGGCAATCTGTTGAGAGTTGTATTTTTACAGAATGGTTAAAGAAAAAGGGGGAAAAAGTGAGTAAAGGTGACTTGCTTTTTTCATATGAAACGGACAAGGCTGCATTTGAGCAGGAAGCGGAAGCTGATGGTTTATTACTTGAGACTTTTGTAGATGAGGGTGATGAAGTGCCAGTATTGCAGGTAATAGCAGTAATAGGTGCTGAAGGAGAATCAGTAGATGCACTCAGGCCGGAGAAAAGCGAATCTTCAGGAGAACCTGATATCGTTGAGGTGGCTCAGGATAAGGAGCCTGTAGGGGTTACACAAGTACCCTTACAAGAGGAAAGTGAGCCGGGAATAGTAAAAATATCTCCACGTGCTCGTAAACTCGCCGATAATAAATCAATTGATTATAAAACAGCAACAGGTTCAGGCCCTTATGGGCGGATCATTGCTCGTGACATAGAGAAAATTATTTTAGGAGCGCCTAAAGCCACGCCATTGGCACGAGCTATCGCGGAGGAGGAAAAAATCGCTCTGCCTACGAAAGGATCAGGGGTTGGGGGAAAGATACTGGCGACAGATGTAAAGCAGGCTCCCTCCTTGCCGCATGGTGATGATTATGTTGATAAGAAGTTATCTAATGTACGGAAGATCATTGCCACAAATATGTATGAATCGTTGGCCAATACGGCTCAGCTAACCCTTCATTCCAGTGCCGATGCCAGAAAAATACTGGAATACCGAAAAGCATTAAAGAAAAAGAAAGAAGCTGGTTATGGATATAATATAACCATAAATGACTTGGTTGTTTATGCTATTTTGCGAGCCGTATTGAAGCATCCTGATTGTAATACCCATTTCATGGGTGACAGCATTCGCTATTTCAGCAATATACATTTGGGATTTGCGGTAGATACACCTCGCGGATTAATGGTGCCGACCGTACTGAATGCCAACCATTTGACTATTGAAGGTTTGTCTTCAGAAATGAAAAAACTAGCTTCAGATTGCCAACAGGGCAGCATTGACCCACAATTGTTTCAGGGAGCTAGTTTTACGGTCACTAATTTGGGCGCTTATGGGATTGAAATGTTCACACCTGTATTGAATCCTCCACAGGCAGCCATTTTGGGTCTCAATACCATAACCCATCATCCTGCAGATTTGGGGAATGGTGTTTTTGGTTTCATACCAAAGATAGGGCTTTCACTTACATTTGACCATCGGGCCATAGATGGTGCTCCGGCGGCTGCCTTCCTACAGGAAGTAGGGAGAGAAATAGAAAATTTAGAAATTAATCTTTAGAAGAAAAAATATATTACGACATGCCAAAAATAGAATTTATTGATCCGAATGAAGAAAGGAAATCATCATTCATTGAGTTTGATCCGATACCGGTTAATCAGTATCAGAAGCATATTAAAGATGAAAAGGATAATTTTAAGCCTGAAGAGCTGGTAAATATATACCGCGACATGGCTATTATTCGTGAATTTGAAACAATGCTCAATCTGATAAAAATCAGTGGGGAATATAACGGTATTTCATACAACCATCCTGGGCCAGCACACCTTTCTATCGGACAGGAAGCGGCGGCAGTAGGCATGGCTTTTCTGCTAAACGAAGACGATTATATTTTCGGGTCGCACAGGAGTCATGGAGAGATATTGGCAAAGGGATTGTCTGCTATTGCAAAAATGGATGATCAAAAGCTACTGGATATCATGAAGGGATATTGGGAAGGCAATACCTTACGGCCTGTAGAAAAAAATCATAAGGGTTCTGTAAAGGAACTCGCTGTTGATTTTTTACTTTATGGTACCTTGGCAGAGGTCTTTGGCAAGGCTAATGGTTTTAATAAGGGATTGGGAGGTTCGATGCACGCTTTTTTTACGCCTTTTGGTGTTTATCCGAACAATGCCATTGTCGGTGGCTCAGGAGATATTGCAGTAGGTGCGGGTTTGTATAAGAAAGTAAACCGGAAACCGGGGATCGTTGTTGCCAACATCGGTGATGCATCTATGGGTTGCGGACCGGTTTGGGAAGGTATGGTATTTGCTTCTATGGATCAATTCCGCAAACTCTGGGAAGAGGAATATCGCGGCGGATTGCCTGTTATTTTTAATTTCATGAACAATCAGTATGGCATGGGTGGTCAGACACGTGGAGAGACAATGGGTTATGATATGCTGGCTCGGGTAGGTGCCGCTTTTGCGCCATATCAAATGCATGCAGAGCGTGTGGATGGGTACAATCCACTGGCAGTGATCGATGCTTATCGCCGGAAGATGCAAATCCTGGAAGAAAAGAAGGGTCCCGTATTGCTCGATACATTAACTTATCGATTTAGCGGACATTCACCTTCAGATGCATCGTCTTATCGAACAAAAGAAGAAGTTGAAGCATGGCAGAACGCTGATAGTCTTGATTCGTACGCAAAGCAGTTGAAAGAAGCCGGTATTCTCAGTGAAACTCAGATTGATGATATCAAAGATCAGGTTAAAAACCTTGTTACGAAAGCCCTTGGTTTGGCAGGAGATGATACGGTATCACCACGACTCGATTTGATTAAAAACCCGGACACTGTTGGTGATGTTATGTTTTCTAATGGTTCGGTTGAGGGGTTTGACGACAGAGAAGTGGAAGTGAATCATCCAATGGAAGAGAATCCACGAGTGAAGCAGATTGCCAGGAAAGAACGGTTTTGGTTGAAAGAGGGGAAAGAAGTGCCAAAAATGAAAGTATATCAACTTAAGGATGGACTCTTTGAAGCGATTATAGATCGTTTTTATAAAGATCCCACTTTGATTGCCTATGGAGAGGAAAACAGGGATTGGGGAGGCGCTTTTGCCGTTTACAGAGGCCTAACAGAGGCATTGCCTTACCACAGACTCTTTAATTCATCCATTACCGAAGGAGCCATTGTAGGTACTGCCGTTGGTTATGCGATGTGTGGTGGCCGTGTAATTCCGGAAATCATGTATTGTGACTTCCTGGGGAGATCAGGAGATGAAGTATTTAATCAACTTCCCAAATGGCAGGCCATGAGTGGTGGAATGATAAAAATGCCTGTAGTATTGCGTGTTTCAGTAGGTTCTAAATATGGGGCACAGCATTCTCAGGACTGGTCATCTATCGTGGCGCATATGCCAGGGTTGAAAGTGATTTTTCCAGCCACACCATATGATGCCAAAGGGTTGATGAATACGGCGTTACAGGGTACGGATCCGGTTGTGTTTTTTGAAAGTCAGCGGATTTATGATAAAGCCGAAATGTTTCATGATGGTGGTGTACCGGAAGGTTACTACGAAATACCAATAGGAGTACCGGACGTCAAGCGTTCAGGAAAAGATTTAACCATATTGACAATCGGTTCTACTTTGTACACGGCTCTTGATGCAGCTGATGTACTGGAAGAAAAATATGGATTGTCAGCAGAAGTGATAGATGCGAGAAGTATTGTGCCTTTTGACTATGAAATAGTCATTGAATCGGTGAAAAAAACCGGGCGTATTGTGTTGGCCAGTGATGCTGTGGAGAGGGGATCATTTCTGAAAGATATAGCTCAGACCATTTCTGAAACTGCTTTTGATTATCTCGATGCTCCTCCTGTAGTAGTTGGTTCAAGGGATTGGATCACGCCTGCTTATGAGCATGAGGAGTTTTTCTTCCCACAAACAGAATGGATTCTTGATGCCATTCATGAAAAGATTGTGTCACTCAATGGTCATTCTCCGGCTCAGGATTACAGCACACAAGAGCGGCTTAGAAGAAGCCGGTTGGGAGTATAAATTGACTTGAGTATTGAAAATAGATGAAATATGAAACGTCAAATAAGTTTTCTTTCCAATTTGCCTGATCCTGATGCCTTACGAGGGGTGAAATTTTCGGATAAAATTCCTGAAGTAAACGGACATATCCACACACCGTATTCGTTTAGTGCTTTTGAAAATATCCCACAAATATTTGAAATGGCACGAAAAGAGAAGGTGCAGGTAGTTGGAATTAATGACTTTAATGTTACGGATGGATATCCGGAGTTTCAATACGAAGCTGTCAAACATAATGTATTTCCTCTATTCAATATTGAATTCATCAGCCTGTTGAGAAAAGAACAGGCAGCAGGTATCAGGGTGAATGATCCCAACAATCCGGGTAGGACATATTTTAGTGGCAAGGGTTTGAATTTTCCTTCAGATCCGGATTCTCAAACGAGAGAAATACTGAAAGATATCAAACGGGAAAGCAACCGACAGACTCGTGAAATGTGCGAAAAACTGAATGATCATCTGAAGTTGTGTAATGCCCCATTCACTTTGTCTTTCGATAAGATAGAAAAATCCCTTGCAAAGGAACTGGTACGGGAACGTCATCTTGCAAAGGCACTGAGAATAGAGATTGATCATCATTACAAGTCCTATGATGCGAAGACAGATTTTCTGTTTACTATTTACAATGGGGTTGCGCCTGTGGCCGATTTGGAGAGTGTAAACGAAATGGAGAATGAGATCCGCGGCCGCTTGTTAAAAAAAGGTGGTGCAGCATTTGTTGAGGAAGATGACAAAGCATTTCTGGAGCTCGACCAGGTAATTGATATAATAGTTAAACTGGGAGGTATTCCCTGTTACCCGGTTTTACTGGATGACAAGAAGGGAAATTTTACAGACTATGAAGAGGATTATGAAAAGTTGTACCAGGAACTGACTTCCAGGAATATTTATGCGCTCGAGCTGATTCCTGGTCGTAATGATCTTGATGTTTTGAAAAAGTTCGTACAGTTTTTTGATAAACAAGGATTTACAATCACTTTTGGTACGGAACATAATTCGCCTTCTATGATCCCATTGAAAGTGGATTGCCGGAAACATGTGCTTTTAGATGATTACCTTCGTGGGGTTTCATATTCCGGCGCTTGTGTTATAGCAGCCCATCAGTATTTGCACATCAAGGGCAAAGAAGGCTATCTGGATGCAACCGGTAAGCCAAAATTGGGAGAAAGAGAATCTTTTATACAATTGGGTAATGATGTTATCAGCCATTTCCAAAAGCAAAACAAATAGTTATGGACATTAGTCAGATTGTAGAGGTATCTAAGTTTTATGGTATCGATCCCTTCTATGTAATAGCCGGAGGGGGAAACACTTCCATGAAAGATGATTCGGTTATGCATGTGAAGGCGAGTGGGATTCAATTAGGGACAATTGATATGTCTGGTTTTGTTGCCCTCGACAGAAAAATGTTGAAGGTGATGTATAATAAGGAATATGACTTAGATCCGGAATTGCGGGAGCAACAGGTAAAATCTGATTTGCTAAAAAGCCGTTTATATCCTGAGCTTAACCAGCGCCCATCTGTTGAAGCTTCAGTGCATGATGCCATTAAATATAAGTTTGTCGTGCATTTGCATCCTGGTCTTGTAAATGGAATTACTTGTTCGAAAGAACCGGACAAAACCATTATTGAGTTATTTGGGGATGAGGTAGTATATATCCCTTATATAACACCTGGTTATATTCTTTTTAAGGAGTTTGACCGGCAAAATAAATTGTATTTTGAAAGACATGCATCTTATCCTAAATTATTTTTTCTGCAAAACCATGGGATATTTGTCGGGGCTGATAGTATAGACGAAATTAAGGATATTTATAATCATGTGATGGCAGCCATAAAGGGCCGGGTAGCTGTTGAGCCTGACTTAACGCTATTGGAGATTCCGGAAAAAGTCACACAAATTATCCCTGCCATTCGAGCTGCACTCTCAATCGATTCGCTGTTATTGGGCAGAATGCGCAATAACGTATTGATTGATGGATTTATAGCTAGTGAAAAGGAATTTAATAGGGTATCAGGGCCATTTACACCGGATGGCATCGTGTATTGCACGCCTTATCCTTTGTATATTGGTGTGGATGGCTCGCCTGAGGAGATATTACAAGCTTTTGTAAGGGAACTAGAAATATATCGCAGCCAACATGGTTATGATCCGAGAGTTGTTTTGCTCAAAGGTCTTGGAATGCTGGCTTTGGGTGATAACCACCAATCGGTTGATGTAACACTAGACATTTTTGAGGACCTTATGAAAATTTCTCTTTATACAGAAAATTTTGGAGGTCCGAATTTTATGACACAGGAGGACACGGATTTTATCATGAACTGGGAGGTGGAATCCTACCGCAGGAATTTGATTCAGGGTAGTGGCAAATCGGGACTAGATAATAAGGTGGTTGTGGTAACGGGAGGTGCCCAGGGGTTTGGACGCGGTATCGTTGAGGATCTACTCAATGAAGGCTGTGATCTTGTGGTTGCTGATATGAATAAATCAATTGGGCAAAAGACGGTAGAAACATTGAAAATTGGCTTAAAAACCAACGATGTTATTTTTGTCCAGGCAGATATAACAAAAAAAGATGATGTTCAAAAGGTTATATATGAAACGGTACGGCATTTTGGGGGGGTGGATGTACTGATTAGCAATGCCGGAGTATTACGAGCAGGAAGTTTAGCCGAATTGAGTGAAGAAGATTTTGATCTCGTAACTGAAGTGAATTATAAAGGTTTTTTCGTTTGCACCAAATATGTAAGCGAACCCATGAAGTTGCAGGCAGCCTATAATTCTGATTTTCACATGGATATACTTCAGATCAATAGCAAGTCAGGTTTACAGGGGAGCAATAAAAACTTTGCCTATGCCGGCAGTAAATTTGGTAGTATTGGTTTGGTACAGTCATTTGCAATGGAATTGATTCAGAACAGAATCAAAGTAAATGCTATTTGCCCTGGTAATTATTTTGAAGGGCCTTTATGGTCGGATCCCGATCGTGGTCTCTTTGTTCAATATCTAAATGCGGGTAAAGTGCCAGGGGCCAAAACAATAGAAGATGTCAAGAAGTTTTATGAGCAAAAAGTACCTATGTCACGAGGTTGTTATCCCATAGATGTTACTAATGCCATCGTTTATGCCATTCAACAGGTCTACGAAACAGGACAAGCAATCCCGGTTTCAGGTGGACAGGTAATGCTTCATTAAGCGATGATTGAATAGCGGAAAAATGGAATAATGGAATGATGGAATAGTTAACCCCCTGCGAGCCACCCGAAGGGGACTTGGAGGTATCAGAAGGAGGCTGCCTTCTGAAGAAAAGGAAACTAGATAATTCGAGAATAAATTTTATAGATATGAAAACAAAAGCAATCCGGTTGCACGGAAAAAATGATTTGAGGCTGGATACATTTGAATTGCCACCAATGAAAGATGATGAGATACTTGCAAAAGTGGTGAGTGACAGTATATGTATGTCTACTTATAAGGCTGCCAAACAGGGAGCTGATCATAAGCGCGTTCCGGATGATGTTTCCGAAAATCCGGTGATGATTGGACATGAATTTGCAGGTGAGATCGTGGATGTAGGCAGTAAGTGGAAAGAAAAATTTACTGCCGGGTCAAAATATTCCATACAACCGGCTTTAAACTATAAGGGGAGCCTCAATGCTCCGGGTTATTCATATCAATACATCGGTGGTGATGCCACATATATCATCATACCAAATGAGGTGATGGAGATGGATTGCCTGCTAGAGTATAATGGTGAAGGATTTTTTCCGGCATCATTATCAGAACCGTATTCATGTGTTGCAGGTACATTTCATGCACATTACCATACCACTTATGGGTCATATATTCATAAAATGGGGATTGTGGAAGGCGGTATGATGGCATCGCTTGCCGGAGCGGGACCGATGGGGCTTGCTGCTATCGATTATATTATTCACTGCGACCTTCGGCCTAAATTGCTGGTGGTGACGGATATCAGTGAAGAAAGACTCAGCCGTGCTGCAAAACTATTGCCGAAAGAAGAAGCTGAAAAATTTGGTGTGGAACTGATTTACATGAATACCGCCAATTTCGAAGATCCTGTCAGTGAGCTACGCTCTCTTACAGGTGGTAAGGGCTATGATGATGTATTGGTTTTTGCTCCGGTCAAACAGGTTGTAGAACAGGGTGATGCAATTCTCGGCTTTGATGGATGCCTAAATTTTTTCGCAGGACCTTCCGATCCTGATTTTAAGGCGGAATTTAATTTTTATAATGCTCATTATCAATTTACACATATCGTGGGCACGAGCGGAGGCAATACCGATGATATGAAAGAATCACTTCAGATGATGTCGAAAGACAAGATTAATCCCGCTATATTGATTACGCATATCGGTGGTCTTAATGCTGTGCCTGATACAACAATAAATCTGCCTTCAATACCGGGGGGGAAGAAAATGATATATACACATTTAAATATTCCATTGGTCGCCATTGATGAATTGAGCACTAAGGTTGATGAAAACCCGTTATTTGCTCAACTGGATGAGATTTGCAAAAGACATGATGGTTTGTGGTCTGTTGAAGCTGAAGACTATCTGCTGGAAAATGCTGAAAAATTTGGATTGATGATCTGATAAATTATTTTAAATATATGAATGATTATCACATTGCTGTCTTAGATGTAGGTAAAACCAATAAGAAAATATTGGTTTATAATGCGAACTTGGAACTCATTGAGATTAAGAGCAAAAAGTTTGATGAAAAATCGGCCAATGGCATAAATTTTGATGATGTGGAGGGGTTATGGCAATGGACTCTGGAAACCTTAAGAGCTATTTCAAGCCTCTATAATATTAAAGTTATATCGGTATCGACCCACGGCGCAACTTTTGTGACGGTAGATGAGCAAGGAAATATGGTTGTTCCGGAAATTTCGTACACAACTGACCCCGGAGAGGATTTTCACAAAGAGTTTTATGCTCTTGTCGGAGATCGGATCCAATTGCAGAAACAGACAGCTACACCTGATTTTAACTTGCTGATCAACTTAGCCAAGGGCATATATTTTGTTAAGAGGAAATTTGCGGATCAATTTGATAAAGTACGGTGGATCTTGCATTATCCACAATATTTTGGATTCAAATTTACTGGAAATGTCAGTGCAGACCCGACCTACACTGGAAATCATTCCTATATGTGGGATTTCATAAAGATGAATTGGTCGGGTGTAGCTGATAAACTTGGGGTTAGGGAAATGCTTCCTAAACAATTGAAAAACCCATGGGAGATTTTAGGAACCCTGAAGCCCGATGTTGCAGAAGTTACCGGGCTAAATCCGGATGTACTAGTTACCGTTGGCATTCATGATTCCAATGCTTCTATGTTGCCATATTTGGTAACAATGGAAGGCGATTTTATGCTCAATTCCACTGGTACATGGTGTGTGGTTATGCACGAAAAGGATCGTGTGGCATTCGCCCCTGATGAATTGGGTAAAGTAGTGTTTTATAATATGAACTCCTTCTTTAAGCCTATTAAGACGGCTATTTTCCTTGGTGGTATGGAGTTTGAACACTATATGAATTTACTTGAAAAGATTCATGGAGTTATTGAGTTCCCATCATTCGATAAAAAACTATATCAACGGGTGATTTCAGAAAATGACAAATTCATCCTGCCGAGCGTTGCAAAGGGAATTGGACAGTTCCCGGATTCCTTGCCCAGGGTGGTTGAAGGGGACAGGATATATCCATTGGATGATATAGAAAGAGGAAAGGCAATACCAGGGTTTTTTAAAAATTTCGAAACTACCTGTGCTGTTTTAAATTTGTCAATGGCTATGCAAACCAAAGTAGCATTTGACCGAGCGGATATAACAGCAGGTTTGCCGGTATTTACTGAGGGTGGTTTTACAAAAAATGAAGGTTATAATGCTTTAATGGCTTCCTTTTTTCCTGACTCAGATTTCTACCTGACAGATCTGAAAGAGGCTACAGCATATGGCGCAGCTATGTTGGGGAAGGTAGCTGTTGAACAGATAGCATTATCCAACATGAAAGACCTCGTTCACATAGAAAAGCATAAAGTGCAATCGACCGGATTGAATGGAATCTTCGATTATTATACACATTTTCTGGAAATGTTGTAAATTGTATTGCTTTACATAGTTTTGCAGCTTATTAAATTATACAAATACCAATATATATCTCCCTTTTCAGGCGGATGAACAATCATGATAGAATCTCCAAATATCCCGTTTGGTCAAAGTTTTCCATTGGGAGCAACTGTATATAACCATGGCGTGAATTTTAGTGTTTTTTCTAAAAATGGCACTAAAATCGAGTTGCTTTTATTTGATAACCCCGAGGATGCTGTGCCATCTGCTGTGTATGAGTTGGATCCGGATAAAAACCGTACATTTTATTACTGGCACATTTTTATTGAAGGATTGAAGGCCGGACAACTTTACGGGTTTCGTGTTCACGGGCCGTATAACTTATCAAAAGGATACATGTATGATCCTGAAAAGTTACTAGTCGATCCCTATGCCCGAGCCATTGTCACCAATGGAAATTATTTGCGTGAGGTTGCTAAACTACCAGGGGACAACACTGGGCAGGCTATGAAAAGCGCTGTAATTGATCCCTATGATTTCAATTGGGAAGGTGATGTGCTGATTCAACGTCCGTATTCCACAACGGTTATTTATGAAATGCATGTAGCTGGATTTACTAAAAATCCAAATTCAGGGGTGCCTCAAGTGAAAAGGGGGACGTATATGGGTTTAATTGAAAAAATCCCATATCTAAAATCATTAGGAATTACAGCTGTTGAACTTATGCCTGTACAGCAGTTTGACTCTCAGGATGCACAGCCACCCCTAACAAACTATTGGGGATACAGTCCCGTAGGTTTTTTCGCACCACATAATGGCTATAGTATTTCGGAGAATCCTGTTGAGGCTGTTAATGAGTTTCGCGAAATGATAAAAGCCTTACACAGGGAAGGAATAGAGGTGATTCTGGATGTGGTATTTAATCACACAGCTGAAGCTGGTAATGACGGACCATTGTTATCCTTGCGTGGTTTTGAAAATGGATCCTATTATATATTGGATTCCCATGATTCAGCTTATCTGGATTATACGGGATGTGGGAATACACTCAATGCCAATCATTCTATCGTACGCCGTATGATTATGGATTGCCTGCGTAGCTGGGTAACGGAATATCATATAGATGGTTTTAGGTTTGATCTGGCCTCGGTGTTGTCGAGAGATGAAGGTGGTGAACCTCTTGAAAATCCGCCGGTATTATGGGAAATTGAATCTGATCCGGTATTGGCGGGCACAAAAATTATTGCAGAGGCCTGGGATGCTGCCGGATTGTACCAGGTTGGAACATTTATTGGCGACCGTTGGGCGGAGTGGAATGGTAAGTATCGCGATCATGTAAGAAGGTTTCTTAAAGGGGATAAAGGTATGATCTCGAAATTTGCCTCTAAGCTACTCGCCAGCCCTGATATATATACAGATCCTGATCGTGAACCTAATCGTAGCATTCACTTCGTAACTTGTCATGATGGATTTACTTTACAAGACCTTGTGTCTTATGACCATAAACATAATGAAGCAAATCTGGAGGATAACCGGGATGGGGCCAATGATAATTACAGCTGGAATGGAGGTGTGGAGGGGCCAACAGATGATTTGGCGATTGAAAAACTCCGGTTGAAACAGATCAAAAATTTTCTTGCTATTACTTTCTTTTCCCAGGGTACTCCTATGATCCTGATGGGTGATGAAGTACGGAGGAGCCAGTTGGGGAGCAATAATGCTTATTGTCAGGATAATGAGCTAAGCTGGTTTGATTGGTCTTTGGTTCAGAAAAATGCAGGTTTATTAAGGTATACCCAAGGGCTGATAGAGTTTACCCAGGGACTAGAGTTGTTCAGGCTGGAAAATTTGCTGTCCTCACCTGAGGAATGTACCGAACCATGTGTTTTATGGCATGGAGTTAAATTGAGACAACCCGATTGGTCAGATAAATCCAGGAGTTTGGCTTTTACTATGTGCCTTCCTGACAGCTCAGAAACATTGCATGTTATGGTAAACGCATATTGGAAGGATCTGAAATTCCAACTTCCTGAATTGGATGGAAGGGTATGGAAAAGGATTGTAAATACGGATTTGGACGCACCGGATGATTTTGTATTTCCAGGTGATGCCGTGACAGAAAACCACCGATCATTTATGGTTGCAGCCCGATCGATTGCCATTATGCTTGCAGGAACACCATAATATAGGGGGGGATTATGTATTAAACAGGATCTCGTCGTGGTCCTGATCAACTAATTTGTGTGGGAAAACAATAGTGAAAGTAGTGAATTTATTTTCTTTACTCTCCAGTTGGATATTGCCGTGAAGTTTTTTTACTGCTTTATCTACCAGATACAAACCAAGCCCGTTTCCATATGATTTCTCTGAGCCTCTAAAAAACATTTCAAAAATTTTATTATGTTGATCCTTTGGAATGCCAATACCATTATCACGGATTTTTAATTCGTATTGGTCGTCTTTGTTTTGTACACTAAGCTCTACAGTTACTTTTTCTTTGCGCCTGAATAAAAGTGCATTTTCTATTAAATTCTCGAGAATGATCATGATCAGGACCGGGTCTGTCTGTAGGTTGAGATCTTTTTCCTGTGAAATCCGTATATCGAGCAATTTTGTGTCGAGGTTTTTAATTAATTTCTGTTTGATCTCATGCACCATAATGGTTAAATCCACATTTTTTATCTCTCTGGTTCTTTTATTGATATGATGAACATTAGTCAGTTTGTTGATGACACGGTTCATATTAAAAGCATTATTTTGCATGAGGTTGATGTATTCTCCAATATCCTGGTCGCTTTTATCCATTTTGGCAATCATGGTGAGACCAAGCAGGCGTGCGATTGGTCCCTTTAAGTCATGTGAAGCACGGTATATAAACTTATCCAGCTCGTTGTTTGCCTGGGTAAGCTGTTGATTGACCATTTGCAATTTATGGGTTCGTTCCTTAACGATATGTTCAAGATTGGTATTGATGTTTTTTAGTTCATCGTTTACTTTGTCCAATTCACTTTTTGAAAGAGATATTTCTTTGGTTTTGTTTTTAAGGAGATTGTGTTGTCGCTCAATTTCATCTTTTTGAAATAATATTTCACCATGAGCTTTTTCCACCCTGGCTTTTTCCTTTACCATTTGCCTGGTTCTTGATTTAACGAGCTTTTCCAACACAGCTTTCAGGCGTTGAAGCCTTCTGGTCCTGAAGTATATAATGAAATAAATAAAGATAATTACGATGAGAGTAACTAAGGCATAAAACAACCAGGTTTGCCAAAATGGAGGTGTGATTATGATAAATATGGATGTGCCGTCATAATTCCAGAAACCGTCATTGTTAGAGCCGATAACTTTAAAAGTATATTGTCCGGGTGGTACATTGGTATAATTGGCAAATCGCCTGTTTTTTACTTCATTCCATTTTTCATCAAAATTTTCTAATTTATATGCATATTCATTACTTTCAGCATTAGTATAATTTAAGGCTACAAATTCAAAAGAAAAAGTGTTTTGAAGGTGGGAAAGAACGAGAGTGTCTGTTTGGGAGATGTGCTCATCAAGGGGTGAACTGGGATTTCCCGGGAGTATTTTTTCATTTGATATTCTGAATTCTGTAATGACTATCTCAGGGATATATATATTGTCCTCTATTCGATTTGGATAAAAGCTGTTATATCCGTTGAAACCGCCAAATAGTATTTTTCCTCTCCGCGTTTTAAAACCGGCTCCAGGGTTAAATTCATTTCCCTGTAACCCATCTTTAACTCCGTAGTTGCGAAATTCCGCCCTTGAAATATTGAATTTTGAAATGCCTTTATTTGTGCTAATCCATAGGTTGTCATTATCATCATTAATAATACAGTAAATTACGTTGGATGGAAGGCCATGCTGGGTATTGTAAACAGTAAAAGTATGATTTGATAAATCAAAAAGATTTAACCCGTTGTCTGTCCCTATCCATAAATGGGTTGAATCGGAAAACAGCAAACTATAAATGGTATTGCTGCTAATCCCTCCGATATTTTCTTCGTTATGCTGGTGGTGGGTAAAAGTACGGGTTTTTGGGTTGAAATGGTTTAAGCCTCCTCCGAATGTCCCAATCCAAAGGTCTCCCTTGAAATCTCCGGTTATGCACCTGATGTCATTGTTGCTGATAGTTTCCGGATTGTTAGAGTCATGTTTAAAACTTGAAAATCGTTTTCCGTCAAAATGATTCAGTCCCCCGTCGCCCGTGCCAATCCATAGTTGTCCCTGGGGGTCTTCAATAATCGAATGGATAATGTCACCGCTTAATGTGCCGGGTTTATCCGGATTGGATAAGTAATGAGCTATTTTGCCCGACCTGAGATTTAAGCGGTTAAGTCCCCCGCCTGTCCCAATCCACAAGTACTTCCTGTATTCATCTTTGTAAAGTGCCAGTACTCTGTTGTGGGTAAGATAATGTAGTTTGGTGCGCGTAGCATCACTAACTTTTCTATTATACTTTTTTAATATACGTACTCGCTCCCTGAAACTCTCACCTGCAATCAGTACATCATTTTTTAAAAAAGTGGTATAAATATGAGTTAAAGGATCATAACGATTTAGTCCCCGGTCATAAGTGCCAATCCAAATGGTGCCATCCGGATCTTTTCTTATCGCCTGTACATTATTACTGCTAAGGGTGTTCTCAGCCCCTGCTTGTCTGGTGTGTAAGGTGAATCGGTCACTATAATGATCTATATAGTTGATGCCGGCGTTGGTGCCAATCCATACTATGCCCGCTTTGTCATAATAAACAGAGGTGATATTGTTGCTGTTTAATGAATAGGGGTTTGCGGGGATGGTTTTATAGAACCTGGTTTTGCCAGTATTCAAATCTAGTTTGCCTAGCCCCATGTTCATCGTTCCTATCCATATATTATTATCATTTCCCTGGGTTATACATTGAACAGATCGCCTGGAAAGAGAATTGCGGTTTGGGGTGAATAAAAATGTTGTAATTTCTTCACGAGGAGCCGTGACTGACCTGTTAATAGGGGGCGGGATCATATTTAGTCCGTTTTCCGTGCCGATCCATACTCGCCCTGCTTTATCCTCATGAATTTTAAGGATTTGCGAACAGGATAAGTTGTTTTTATCAATTTTCCCGGTAATGTTGGAGTATCTGAGGACTTTGTTAGAGACAGGATCTATTACATTAACACCAAAATCTGATGTGCCTGCCCAAAGCAAACCAAAGCGGTCGATTTCAATACTGGTGATGTTGTTGCTGCTCATGCTGGTGGTGTCACCAGGTATATTCAATACTTTAATAAACTTGTTACTCCCGGGTTTGAGCTTATTTATTCCTCCGCCCAGTGTGCCTACCCAAAGAATGCCGTTTTCGCATAGTGCCAGTGAAGTGATGTAATTATGGCTTAAACTAGTTGGGTCTGCATCGTCATGAAGATAATTGTAAAACCTCTCCAGCTCTTTGTCATAGTAGCTTAGACCGTTTTGAGTGGCGATCCAAAGGTTGCCTGCAGTATCTTCCAGAACATCGTGAATGATATTCCCTGTGATGGATGTGCTGTCAGAAGCATCTCGCTGAAATACATCGAACCGAAGTCCATCATATTTGTGAAGACCACCATTGGTTCCAATCCACAAAAACCCTTGCTTATCCTGAAGTAAACAATTAATATTATTTTGGGCTAAGCCATCGTCTACAGTGATGCGTTCAAAATTTACATTTTGCGCTAATGCTAATTGGGATGTTGTGGTGACCAGCATCCATGCTAACATTACTGAAATTACCTTGTATCTCACTTGTGTACTTACTGGATTAGATCCGCTAAATATATTTTGAATCGTGTTTAAATCTTTTTAAGCTATAATTATGAAGCATCCTATAAACGATATAAAACGTACATTTGGTGTCTTTTTAGGGTAAAAAGGAATGACTTTTCAAAATATCATAGTCGCCAAATACAAATTAGAAATCGTACCTTTTGAATAGATTCATTACAAAAATATACAAAAAATGGCGAAAGCTTACATTGAAAATAAAAAAAAAGGCACAGAGCATTTCTCCGGGCCTTTAAGTAGTACTAGAAGTTTATTGTATTAATTCAATATTTCTCTGTCTTCTATTCCGTTGGTGTAGTCATAATCATAGTTTGACACTGGTTTCACCTCGGTTTTTGACTTATTCTCGTATTGCTTAATAAACACGAAAGAAGAAAAAGTAAATAATAATAGTACAATAACCAATAACTTATGTATTAGCGCTTTCATATTGACTTATTTTAAGTAGTTTGCTCGCAAATGATGCCAGTACTCATTACATATCGATCCTATAAATCTTCGTCATTCCAGATCTCTCTGTCTTCGACGCCACCTTCGCATTCACAGTATGATTGCTCATTTTCTATCTGGGCCTGGTCTGCAGGAACTACTTCCTCTTCATTACATGCAATAAAAGATAAGGACATCATTCCAAAAAGTGCGAGTGTTAAAATTTTAGCTTTCATTTTAAAAATATTTTTGTTTTAGCCTACTATCTAAAGGGCGTCGGCCTTCCCTATAATCTTCATAACAAACATAATAGAAAAAATCGTATTATAAAAATAATTATAAAAAATCTTTGAAAATTGCAAATATATCTTTTTTAGATACATTTTGCTAGAGTTATACCAGGAGGTATTTTTTAATTATTTTATTAAATATTACTATTTGAATAGTAAATTAGGATATTTTTATACGATATGATATGTAAATTTTGTGTACTATAAATTAACAATTTGAGTTTGAACTTAATTTTTTAAGAGCGTAATTGTAGTGTACTCTAATAATGGTAAAAGGGTTGAGATGAATTTTCAGAAAAATCAAAAACATAAACTTGTAATATTTCAATATTTATTGATATTATTTTATTTTCTGTCAGCTTGGCAAAATGCAAATTCCCAAACCAATGTAGATAGTCTAAAATCAGTCTTATATAACCAGAAAGGAGTAGAACATATTACGACTCTTTCAAACCTTTCAAGAGCATTAAGCCGCAGAGATCCTGATCAAGCATTACGCTATGGTCGTTTGGCTTTGGAGGAATCCTTTTCAATACAAGATAGCATTAACGTTTGTAAAATGCTTATTGACTTGAGTTATATTCATAAATACAGGGGTGATTTAAAAACCGCACTAAACAACCTAAACAGGGCATATTATATAGCGAAAAAATTGGATGATTATAAATCATTGATTTCAAGCATGACTGCTTTGGGGTCTGTTTATTATTCACTCGCCATTTATGATAAAGCACTCGAGTATCATTTCGAATCTATAAAACTCAAAGAGAAAGAGAATGACATATTAAGACTTGCAACCTCCTATAACAACATAGGTCTGGTTTTCTATAAAGTGGATGATACTGAGCAGGCATTGGAATATTTTGAAAAGGCCTTAGAATTGAAACTTAATCGTGGTGATACCCTACGTACCATAAGTACTTATATTAATATTGGTTTGGTGTATAATGAACTTCAAAATGATGTGCAGTCTAAAAGAAATTTTAGGAATGTAATTGATATATCGCGAAAGTATAGTTCAACACGATATCTGGGAGATGCATTTAATGGTTTGGGTAACGTATATATTCGGGAAAACAATTATGATTCTGCCAATCATTTTTTGAAGCTTGCATTAATTGAAAGTGATAGAAAGCATTCAAATTTTCTTCAGGGATCAAATTTTTATTTATTGGCCAAACTCAATATCCTGCATAATCACCTGGATATTGCGATTGATTTTCTCAAAAAGAGCCAGGTTCTTTCAGAGAAGCTTGACGATAAAGTACGGCAAAAGAACAACATGAAGTTATTTGCAGACATATATGAGATGAAAAGTAAATATGACAGTGCTTTTTACTATCAGAAAAAATATTCTGTACTCGAAGATAGTATATTTAATGAGCGCAGGGCCAAGAATATAGCTAATCTTCAGGTTGCATTGAGTGAACAACAAAATCTTGAAATTATTGAGGCGCAGGATAAACAGTTGAATCAGAATCGATTCTTTTTTCTGTTTTTACTATCAATATTGACCCTCATCATTATTTTGTTTATTGTGATCTTTAAAAACTATAAGACTACAAGCCGCATAAACAGGAAATTGCAGGAATCCAGAAAACAAGTGGTGAAACAAAAAGACAATCTGGAATTAAATAACAAGGAATTGGCTAATGCCCAGAAAATAATTAATGAGCAGAACACAACATTGAGGGATATAAATGAAGAGTTGGAATTGAAGGTCAGGAAACGCACAAGGCAACTGGAATCCTCAAATCTGGAACTTGAAAAAGTGGTAAAGGACCTGGACCAATTTATTTATAAGACATCACATGATTTGCGCGGTCCCCTTGCTACGATGCAGGGTATCATTAATTTGGGCGTAATGGAAGCTGGAGAAGTGGTTATGGTAGATTATTTTAACACTCTCAATAAAGTTACAGCCAACTTGAATAATGTTTTATCGCGCATGATAGAAGTTCATGAAACTTATCAAAAACATCCGGAATACAGTATTTTGCACCCCAGGGAAGAGATTCATAATACGGTAGAGCGGGTTTTTAAATATTCACAAGATCCTACGATTAAAATTAAAACAGATCTGGAAGCGGATGGAGATTGGATGAGTGATCAAGGACTTTTTGTCATGATAATTGAAAATATGTTGCGTAACGCGTTTCAATACACTGATCGTGGCGAATCAGTGATCATTATAAAGAGTTACTATGATAATAATTTATTGAATATAATTTTTGAGGATAATGGTTTTGGTATTCAACCTGGCGATGAGGAGAAAGTGTTTAATATTTTCTTTAAAGGATCACCAAAGACCGGGGGAACAGGATTAGAGCTATATACGGTAAAAATTGCTGTCGAGAAATTGGGAGGGAAGATTACATTAATGAAACCTTTGAGAAATACCATTTATAAAATTACACTTCCGAGAATAGACAAGGATTGATTTATTCAACTATAAAATCCGGTCTGATTGCCGGTTCATAGTCTGATTATTTATATCTTTGCGAAAATTTTTTTGCATGAAATCCAAAGAATTTAAGCGTTATACTATTACGGCAGCCCTGCCTTATGCCAATGGCCCGATACATATTGGACATTTGGCAGGTGTTTATGTGCCGGCAGATATATATGTCAGGTATCTGAAGTTAAAGAAAAAAGATGTGCTGTTTGTTTGTGGATCTGATGAACATGGTGTTCCCATAACAATACGAGCAAAAAAGGAAAACATAACCCCACAACAGGTAGCAGATAAATACCATGCACTGATCACCAATTCATTTGAGAGATTTGGGATCGGGTTTGATATTTATTCAAGGACTTCAAATAAAATCCATTATGAAACCGCCTCTGAATTTTTTAAAACTTTGTACGATGAGGGTGATTTTCGTGAAATAGTTTCAGAACAGTATTATGATGAGGAAACTGATGAATTTTTGGCCGATCGTTATATCATGGGGACATGTCCAAAATGTGGCTTTGAAGAAGCTTTTGGAGATCAGTGTGAAAAATGCGGATCTACCTTAAGCCCATCTGAGTTGATCAATCCTAAATCAATGTTGAGTGGATCTGAACCTGTACTCAAAGAAACGAAGCATTGGTATTTGCCACTTGATGAATATGAACCATGGCTTCGTCAATGGATTCTCAATGATCACAAAGAGTGGAAAACCAACGTATATGGACAATGTAAGTCGTGGCTCGATCAGGGTTTGCAGCCCAGGGCTGTCACGCGTGACCTCGATTGGGGAGTGCCTGTTCCGGTGAATAATGCTGCCGGAAAGGTATTGTATGTGTGGTTTGATGCGCCTATTGGTTATATTTCGGCTACTCGTGAGTGGGGTGAAAAGACCGGCAGGGATTGGCAGCCTTATTGGAAGGATGAAGATACTTGTTTATATCATTTTATTGGGAAAGACAACATTGTTTTTCATTGTATCATTTTCCCAAGTATGCTCAAGGCTCATGGTGATTATATTTTGCCCGAAAATGTACCGGCCAATGAATTTTTAAACCTGGAAGGAAATAAAATTTCTACCTCTCGCAACTGGGCAGTATGGCTTAATGAGTTTTTGGATGAAATGCCGGGTAAAGAGGATGTGCTGAGATATACTTTATGCGCCAATGCACCTGAAACAAAAGATAATGATTTTACATGGAAAGATTTTCAGGCAAAAAACAACAATGAATTGGTGGCCATATTGGGCAATTTTGTCAACCGGGTCATGGTGTTGATACAAAAGTATTATGAAGGTAAAGTTCCCGAACGTGGCACCCTCTATGATATAGATGAGCAAATAATAGAATCTATTAAGAATGCTCCTGCAAATATTTCTTTGGCCTTAGATCATTTTAAATTCAGAGAAGGTCTTTCTTCGTTTATGGAGTTGGCTCGTGCTGGTAATAAGTATCTGGCAGAGACCGAACCCTGGAAATTGATAAAGACTAATCCGGATCGTGTAAAAACCATTTTAAATTTGAGTTTACAATTGGTAGCCAACCTGGCTTACCTTGCAGAGCCATTTTTGCCCTTCACATCAAAAAAAATGATTGAAATGTTGGGTATTAAGCCTTCTTCCTGGGAGGCAACCGGTTTGGTTGAATTGATAAAAAGCGGTGTGGAGTTGAAAAAGCCGAAATTGTTGTTTGAAAAAATTGATGATGACGTTATAAACCGGCAGGTGGAGAAATTGCTAAATACAAAAGCACAAAATACTGAGAAGCAAGAGAAAGAGGTCGAAGTAAAGCCTGCCAGGGCTGAAATCAGCTATGATGATTTTCTGAAAATGGATATGCGGATTGGGAAAATACTCACAGCAAAATCTATCCCAAAATCAAATAAATTGCTTAACCTGACTGTACAAACGGGTGTGGACACAAGGGTGATTGTAAGTGGGATAGCAAAGTATTTTAAACCGGAAGACGTGGTTGGTAAACAAGTGACTGTTTTGATCAATCTCGCACCAAGAAAGATTATGGGAATTGAATCTCAGGGAATGATACTTCTTGCTGAAGATCAGGATGGTAAGCTGATATTTGTTGTTCCGGATACTGAAACAATGAATGGGAGTGTGATAAGTTAACCCGATTCTACATTATTTTCACTTCCGACTTCGGATTTTTAGCTTATGACTTTATATAACAATATTTTTCTTATACCACTGTTATATATGTGTTAAACGTGATACAAGTGTATGAAAAAAGATGTCTTACCTATCTTAATTGCATTGCTTTGCTTTTCTTTTGTGGGGTATGCTCAAAATAGCAGGGAAACAGGGAACGATAAAAAGGTTTCTTCAGAAGCTGACCGGTATGCCACTCATAGTACGAATAAAAAAAAGTATCGAAAGAAAAGTAAAAAATCGAATTTGGGGGTTTACGATCAGAAAATAAAAGAATTTGAGGCTCGTATGGAAACCGCAGTAAAAAATAAAAAGATTGCCGCACGGGAGATGAAGAAACCTCAATATTCAGATCCAAGTTATTTTGGACACAAGAAAAAGCCGAAAAAACGCCCTCCTGACAAGAAAAAATACTGTAAAGAATGTGGCCTTTACCATTAGCCTGAATAATTAATTCTTTAATTTTATCCTCAGTAGAAATTATTTTATTTCCATTCTTCATTATATATTCATGACCAAATTGGGATTGTACATGATGTGACCTGGTAAAACCCCCAAAAAATCATCCTTGTAAGTTCACCTAAGCCTTTGCTGAATGGTGATATGACAACTTTAGGTTAATTAATCGCATATGAAAAATATAAACAGATTTATAGAACACACAAATTTACGACCTGATTTGACTGCTACAGATATTGAGAAACTGGCAGCAGAAGCGATTGAATATCAATTTCTTGGGATTTGCGTTCCACCATTTTGGTTAAAGAAAATCGCAAGGGATGTTCACAGATCTGGCATCCAATTGGTTGGTGTAATTGGATTTCCTATGGGATATCAAATGACGGAAACAAAAATTCGGGAAATAGATATGGCTGTTGAAAGCGGGGCAAATGAATTGGATGTGGTCATGAACATTTCAGCGTTTAAGTCAGATATGGCATGGGTAAAAACTGAGCTGGCCAAGTGTTCAAAAGTGATTCATGAAAGCTATTGTTTAATGAAAGTGATAATTGAAACAGCTTATTTATCAGATGAAGAAATTGTGCGAGCGGCAATATTATGCCAGGATGCAGGTACTGATTTTGTTAAAACTTCTACAGGATTTGCTCCCGCAGGAGCACAAGTGGATCACATCAAATTAATTCGTGCCAGCATACATAGCAATGTAGGTGTAAAGGCGTCAGGCGGTATCCGAGACCTTGCCACTGCTGTTCGAATGATCGATGCAGGTGCAGATCGACTGGGGGTTTCTGCCGGTGTCCAAATTGTTCAGGAAGCATTAGGCCTGGATAATGGATAAGGCCAATTGGAATATTCGTGTCAAGGGGAAGGTACAGGGTGTTGCCTTTCGTGCATATGCACGTGATAAAGCAAACCAACTCAGTATTTCAGGGTATGCCCGAAATATGCCCGATGGATCAGTATTGCTTGAAGCGGAAGGATTGGTAGATGATCTGTCCGATTTTTATAACTGGTGTAAAAAGGGCCCAATGTGGGCTCGTGTTGATCATATTGATTTAACTAAAGGTAGAGTACAGGGTTTGGAGAGTTTTATGATACGTTAATCCTTGAAGAATTTTTCACTAAAACTAAATCTCTTGTTTAATCTATTGGGTAAGGAACGAATAAATAGTTAGTGAATTCTTTGTCGACAACGAACAAACAGCAAAACTCATCAGGGTTTTTGTAGGTGCTTATAAAATTATCCACTTTTGATTCATCAATGAGCTTAAGGTTTACAAATTCATCTATGTAAGTGACATAATAATTCCATTTAGTTCCCAATTCGCGTTTATCAATTAGCAATTGGCCAATTGAGATATCTTCTTTAGAAATAGGGAATATGGGATAGTCGGAAAACCCTCTTTTTCTGATCAAGTAGGAGGCTTCTTTCAGGTTATCTGCTATTTTTACAAAATCTGAGGTAATGGTTCCAAGATATTTCCCATCCAGATTGGGATCTCTGTAATAATCCATGTTTATAATAATATAAGTGAAACAATATTTTCAACATGTTGTGTGTGTGGGAACATGTCAACGGGCTGAACAGCTTCAATGCGATATTTTTTTGAGAGTAATTTAAGGTCCCGTGCCTGAGTTGCAGGATTACAGCTAATATATACAATTCGGTGGGCACTTAAATTGATCAAGGATTCTGTTACATCCGGATGCAGGCCGGAGCGGGGAGGGTCCAGCACTACCAAATCGGGCAGACCATATTTTTTGGTTATCTCACTTCTCAAACTGTCTTTTATATCGCCTAAAATAAACTCTACATTCTCAATTTTATTGATTTTGGCATTAATTTTAGCATCTTCCACCGCTTCTAAAATATTTTCGATGCCAATCACTTTTTTTGCGTTTTTGGCCATGTAAATAGCGATAGTGCCCGTTCCGCTATATAGGTCATAAACCGTTTCTTTACCGGTTAGTTTGGCAAACGCCATGGCATGTTTATATAATATAGCCGCTTGTTCAGGATTGGTTTGAAAAAATGATTTTGGCCCAATTCTGAATTTTAGATCATCGATATTTTCACTTATGTACTCCTCACCATGAAATAGAATGGTTTCCTGATCATGAAAGGTTTCATTTTTCTTTTGATTGACCACATAATACAGGGAATTGATACCCGGGAATTTTTTGAGAAGATGGGTCATAAGTTTTTCCAGGGTTTCCGGCTGGGATTCACCAACCTGAATAATAACCATTGTACTACCTGTTGTGCTTGTTCTTATTATTAGATTGCGCAAAAAACCCTCATGTGTGTTCAGGTTGTAAAAAGACAAATCATGTGCATGTGCGTAGGTCCTGATTTCATTTCTGATTTCATTTGAAGGCTCCGGTTGGAGGAAGCACTGTTCAATATCCATTATTTTGTCGAACCTTCCGGGCAGGTGAAAGCCGAGGCAGTTTCTGTTATATTTTTTTCCTGATTGAATTTCTTCGTTGGTGAGCCAACGTTTTGGAGAAAAAGTAAATTCCAGTTTATTGCGGTAGTATTTTGTTTTGGGGGAAGGCAGGGCGGGCTTCACCTCAGGAAATGGAATGGATGCAATACGCTCCAGACTGTCAATTACTTGCTGGCGTTTAAACTCGAGCTGTTTTTCATAGAGTAAATGCTGCCATTTACAACCTCCACAGAGGCCGTAATGATCGCAAAAAGGTGTCGCCCTTTCTTTTGAATATTCAATTATTCTGGTTGCTATTGCTTCCTGATAACTTTTTTTACGACGTGTTACTCTAAGATCTATAACATCACCTGGTGCTACACCTTCTACAAAGGTAACTTTCTCATTTACTTTTACAATACATTTCCCTTCGGCAGCAAAGGGTCCAACAGTAACATTTTCAGCAAATATTTTCTTTCTTCCCATAATAGGCATGCAATTTATTCACTCATTTTTTATAAAATAACAATTGAGCCAATAATATAAATAATTCAAAGATTTATTTATATTCGTATTCGATAACCACCCTACAAAATGGAAGAAAATAAGGAACGTAATTCCAATAGTCCTAAAATTGAAAGATCCGGCAGGTCTAAAGAAACACTTTTTCGAATAACGTTAAGGAATCAGGTGCGGTTGACAGCTATTGCAGATTCCAAAGCTAATATGGTAATTGGTATCAACGCATTGATTATATCTATTATCCTTACCGTTGCAAGTACAAACTATTTGCAATCCCCAGAAAGGGTAATCGAACAAAAAATTGTTGCCTTACCTGTTTTATTGATTATGATTGGATCTTTATTATCGGTTGTGTATGCTATTATGGCGGCAAGACCAAAGATAATCAGGCCAAAGTCAGACCAGAAAAATGATTTTAAGGAAAAAGTAAGTCTGTTATTTTTTGAGGTTTTCCATGCAATGCCCCAAAAAGAATATCTGCGTGAGATAGATCATTTGCTTGAGAATAAAAGAGAGATTTATAATCATTTGACAATGGATATTCATAATCAGGGGAAGGTGTTGCACCGGAAATTCAAACTACTTGCCATATCTTATTCGATATTTATGTACAGCTTTATAATAAGTGTAGTAGCTTTTTTGCTTATATGGTTGATTAATTAGGGTCTGTCTGGTCAATAAATTCAAGAGCTTCGAGGATAATTTGTTCATGATCGAAAGCCAGATCGGGCAGATCCGATATGTGAAACCATTTTACATTGGAAGCATCATCACCTGCTATTGGTTTTAAATCAATAGCAGATATTATGATACTGTAAAACACCACGGAAATTGTACGGTGCCGGGGATCACGGTTGGGATCACCATAAGTCCTGAATTGGGTTAGTGTTATGTTTTCCAATCCGGTTTCTTCTTTTAGTTCCCTCATTGCAGCCTGTTTTAGCGTTTCATCCATTTCAACAAATCCGCCTGGTAATGCCCACATGCCTTTGAAAGGTTCGATGCCTCGTTGTATCAACAATATTTCCTTAGCGGCGGCTATATTTTTTATAAGAATAATATCAACAGTAACTGCAGGCCTGGGGTATTGATAGGTGTATGGCATAATTGATAATACTACATTGATATAATTATTAAATATTAACCTATTTTGATTTTTTAGACCAAAAGTACATCATTTCAAAGACATGTCCTGTCCAGCCAATAATCTTACGGAGTAAGTCATAATACAACGCTATCAGGGCGATTAATGTCATAGACATAATAATGAATAGATTAAACCAGTACGTATCTATATATACACCGGCAAAGTATTTCCTTGGGGCATAATAATGTGTCCTGAAGTTTAGAGGATTATTAGGTATTTCAGGATCTTCATATATCGGGTATATTTTCCGTATCAATTTGTTGTCATATTCCATAATACGAACTGGTGACATGATGTTTTTAACAATTTCTGTAATGTTTTCATTTTTGTATTTATTCATCATCTCCATAAATTGTATATTGCCTTTTTCCACACGACTATATTTACTCATAAGTGTGTCCTTCATTTTCTCATATTTGTTGTACCTGCTATTATAGAAGTGTTTTAAGGTTTTTAGAAAAGCAGTTGTAGAATTATAAGTGGCAGAATCAAACTTTTGAGGATCTAATTTATCAAAAGCAGGAAGGTTATCATCTCCTACAATAGCCAATTCTTTACTGAGTTCATGTTTTAGTAAAAGTAATGGATCACGAAGTGATTCGCGGCTTTGTTGTCTGCTAAGAGTGTTAAGGCCAATTTCCAGTTTTGTTTGAAGAGTTGGTATGTAATACTGATACTTGTATTGGGCATTTGCCATTTCTTTATCCATAGGAAAAATATCATGCTCAAATTTATTTTTTTTGAATTGATTGACCATTATGCCTTCGTAAGCCCATTTTGAAGCCATTAGCTCACCCATCAATGGAACATTTTTTACATTAGATATACTGGGATTTAATTTTTCAAAAGAAATGGCCACACCATTGAACATCAGCTGTGGGATCAGGATAAGAGGAACTAAAATATATATTGTAATGACGGAGTCAAATGCTGAAGAAATATTCAATCCGATGGCATTAGCAAAAGAAGCTGTAAGAAATAATATCAACCACCAGGCAGTAGTCATACCTGAAAACTGTAGAAGTGAATCGGCAATAATCACGTAAGTGAGCATTTGTATGGCCGATATGACAAAGAGAATGACCACTTTTGATGCAAGGTATGTGCCTCTGCTTAAGTTCAGGAACTTTTCCCGGTCAAGAATTTTTCGGTCTTTGATGATTTCTTCCCCGCTGATTGAGAGTCCGATAAAAAGAGCCACAATTATGCTCATGAAAAAGTAAGATGGAATGTTAGGGTTGTCGTTGAAGATATAGCTGACTTTATCAGTGTCGAGAATGTTGTAATATCTTAAAAAATAACCAATGATAAAGGCCAGTATGGGAGCTTCAAGGAAATTGACCAATAAATACTGAGTATTACTGGCTTTTGACAACACATCCCGTTTAATGAATACTTCAAGTTGTTTTATTCTTGGCGGGATATTAAGGGATGTTTTGGGTAATTCAGATGACGTTTGAATGTTTTTGGGCTTGAATCGCTTCTTGTAATGTTCTGCCCATTCCTTAGGTTGTATTTTACGTTGGAGTGTTAGCCTGCCATATTCATTTACGATACGCATTTCGATGATCGTGAAAACCTGTTCTACTTTTACGTTTCCGCACAACATACAAGATCCATGGTCGCGTTGGACCAATCGGGCAATGCTTCTGAAATATGTGATTGCATCCACCGGGTTTCCGTAATATATCTGATATCCACCAACATCCAGAATAATAAGGCTGTCGAACAATTTGAAAATATCGGATGAGGGTTGGTGTAATGCAGTAATCACCAACTTCCCTTTCAATGACAATTCTTTTAAAAGGTCCATTATATTTTCAGAATCCCTTGATGAAAGCCCTGATGTAGGTTCGTCTAAGAATAAAATGGAAGGTTCTCGTAATAGCTCGAGGCCTATATTCAGTCGTTTCCTTTGCCCTCCGCTTATCGTTCTTTTTAATGGTGTGCCAACCTTTAGAGCCTTTATTTCAATAATTCCCAAAGTGAGAAGTGTACGGTTCACGATTTCAAGAATCTCATCATCTGTTTTGTCTGCCAGACATAATTTGGCAGCGAAAAGAAGATTTTCAAATACGGTAAGATCTTCCAGTAAAAGATCATCCTGGGGCACATATCCTATGATTCCTTCCAGTTTTTCAGGTTCTTTATGAATATCGATATTGTTGATGGTAACCAGCCCCTCATTAGGTTTTATTTTTCCGTTTAGCACTTCTATGAGTGTCGATTTCCCAGATCCGGAAGCTCCCATTATTCCTACCAGACTCCCTGAGTTTTCGCTAATAGTAATATTTCTGAGACCTATTTTTCCTTGCTTAAACCGGAGCCTGAGGTTTTGTGCGGTTAGAGTGAGACTAGTCGTTTTCCCAGCTGATTTGAATTTGTTTACTACATCGCTATAATAAACAGATTTTAGTTTGTCTCCTCGCACATTGCTGCCGGCAGGAAAAATGAATATAGCCCGGCTTCGCATCGTTAATCCATTGAGTCTTACATTATGATTTCCAATATATTTAATGAAATACAACTCAACATTTTCCAGATATAAAATACCAATGAATCCACCGGTTAGGTTAGGTCTTAGAATATGCTTGTGGTTCTCGCCGGTATCAGTTGTTTCATTATCAACGATCAGCATACTTTCATCATCAAACTCAGTTGGTTTTTCAGCAATTACAAATTTCCTAATGAGCTTTATAATTTCCTGGCTTACATTAATGGTTTTACCCATGTAATAAATGTAATTCTCCTGCCGTTCGGTCAACGTCTCCTCTGATATTACCAACTCAAGTAGACGGAGAATTAGTATTACCTTCTGGAACTCTGTGAGTTCCGTATTTATATGCTTACATATAAGAATTACATTTGCCCAGTCCTCAACAAAATTTTGTGTGCTGGGTGCCATGAATTGATCCTCGGTGTTGATGTGTTCGGTCGATTCTTCTGAATGACTAAAAATTTTGAAAATATCGAAATAATCGTTTAACTCATCTTCATTGATCTGATTAAGTAAAAATCGTTTCAGTTTTGTGCTTGCCTCCCCGGTTACCCGATCCTTGCTTACAATAGCAAAAAGACGTACAATAGCTTTTAGGAGATATTCGTTCATTCTGCAAGGGAATAGTGAACTTTACATTTAACAATCAAAAATAAGAAAAAATTAATACCACATTTCATCTGTTTATAATTATTTTTTCAAATGTCAGATGGAATTCCTGCCTGCTTGTGCGTTAGCATTCGCTTGGGCAGGCAGGTTTGATGAACAAAATAATCATTTCTCTGTGATTCTAATAATTATTTTTGTCATGTCGGTTTCATCTGTTTATAATTATATTTTTAAATGTCAGATGTCGGTTTCATTTATTTACATTATTTTTGATTTACTAACCATATAAAGGAAAATTTATTTTATGACGGTTGACTTAAAAGACAAGGTTGTAGTTATTACCGGCGCCACATCTGGTATTGGTAAATCATGTGTGGATATCTTTGGACGTGCAGGGGCCAAACTCGTGGCTATGGGTAGAAGTGAGGAAAAACTAAAGGCATTAAAAAAGGAATGGAACGAACTAGGGTTTACAATTATTACTGTCAGAGCTGATGCTGCAGTTGAGGAAGATAATCGTCGGATGATTGAAGAAACTGTAAGCCACTATGGCAGGCTGGATGTACTCATTGCCAATGCCGGCATATCTATGCGTGCTATGTTTGAAGATTTAGAACTGGATATATTTAGACGTGTAATGGATGTGAATTTTTATGGCGCAGTTTATGCGACCAGATTTGCATTGCCACATATACTCAAGTCAAAGGGGAGCATTGTTGCTGTTTCATCTATTAACGGACATCGTGGGATTCCCGCTCGTACTGCATATACGGCGTCCAAATTTGCCATGGAAGGGTTTTATGAATCATTGCGTATGGAGGTGATGAAAAGGGGTGTGCATATTCTTGTGGTCAGTCCTGGATTTACTGGAACCAATATCAGGAATATAGCTCTTACGGCTGACGGAAAATCTCAGGGTGAGTCACCTCGTGATGAAGGTAAAATGATGACATCTGAAGCTGTTGCCAAGGCAATTCTGAGAGGTGTAAAAGCAAGGAAAAGAGACCTGGTGCTTACAACTATCGGAAAACTAGTAATCTTTTTGAATAAAATTATCCCGGGTCCTATGGATAAAATAGTTTATAAACATATGGCCAAAGAACCTAATTCACCTTTTAAATGATAATAGGGTTTAGTCAAAGTTCAAAGGTTTAGAGTTATAAAGCTTGTCTATGATTGTGGAATAATGGGAAAAGCCCAAAGTTAGAAGCTAGAAGAAGTCTCCTACAGTCGGTTATTTTCAGTATTTAAGGTATCCGGCTGAGAACTATTGACTGTTGACCGTCTGTCTATTTTTTGAATAGTTTTTTTGCTTGTTTTACCCAATCATCCCGTTCGATTCGTCCTGGAAAGAACTCGATGGCTTCAGTGACGGTATCGACATCGTTGGATGTGAATTTGCTCACTTGTTCAAATGTATATATGTCAAGCGCATTCAAACGCTCTTCAATGAATGGACCAACTCCACTAATAATTTTTAAGTCATCTTTGTCTTCCTCAGTTGCCTTACCAAAACTTGTATAATCTAATAAATGCTTTCTTTGTGCAATACGGGTCAGTACAACATTTTTTTCTTCCAGTTCGTCCAGGACATTTTTCAGTTCAATTTTTAAACTATCGTTCTCTTTGACGGCTTCAGTGTGCAGGGCTTTCATGCCGGCCAACTCTTTTTGTAGTTGCTCGTTGGTAGCCAGGCACTTGCTAATCTCATCTTCTTTTTCACTTATTTGCTGATTCAAAGCTGCAACTTCACGGGCACATTTTGCTTTATAATATAGCCAGGCTATAACAAATCCAATAATGGCGGCAACAACCAGCATGACTAATATTTCAATGCTTGCAGCGAGTTTTGACTGCGCTAAAAGTACAAATAACAACATAGTATGAAAGATTAAAGGTTATAAAAATCTATTTAATATCTATTTTAACTCTACGGTTCATCGCCCTGCCATCTTTTGTATTGTTGGTGGCGACAGGCTCGTCTTTACTGTCAGATTGGATGATTATTCTAGCCTTGTCAATGTTGTGTTCAATAAGATATTGTTTTACATTATTGGCACGTTTCATTCCAAGGGTTTCATTGTATGCCTAAGAGCCAATGGCGTCTGTATTACCTGTGACATACATTGTTTTATCAGGTTCCTGATCCATATATTTCTTAGCAATTAATGTATAATCAGAGAGTTTCTCATTTGGAATAAAAACAGTAACATTATATTCAAAATGTAAGACCAAAGAATCCGGAGCTGTGACAGATGGTTTTTCAGGAGCTTTTGGCAGTGGCTTTTTTACGACAATTTCTGTAGGTTGGATTTGGTCTTTGCATAGATCCTTAATTTTACAAACGTAAAAATAGGTTGAGGCAGCTGACCAGGCGGCAAACACCAGAAAGCCTGTAGTTAAAATTTTCATAGTAAAAATTGTGGTTAAAAAAATATTACTATTAAATAAAAAAATATTTTTGTTAAAAGCACAAAAAATATTAAAAATATTTGAACATTATTAATACAGTATAAATTATTCCATGAAAAATCTTATAGTAATAAAATTTGCAAAAAAAATGATCAATAATCCAACATTTTCAAGCTGTTTTTTCTGATGTAGGCGATGTGGGATCCCCAGCTAATTTTTGACCAGATATCATTTGATTTTAATACTTCTACACGGTGCCCCTTACCAACAATGTCAAGCACATCTGCTCCCGCAGAAGGACCGTGCATCAGATAGGCATGATCTCGTTCAATAATGGCCTTGGGGTACTCGCGGCCAAAGTTATTTACATAAATTAATGCGATAAGGAATAAAGTAAATATAACACTCGACAAAACAGGGGTCTTTTTACTTTGTTGTTTATAGTAAAGAATCAAACTGAATATAAATAATGTAATTACCATCAATGCAATAATAATTTGATTATAGAAGTGGTGATACAAATTGAGAAAAAATTCAGCATCATCGTACTCATATCCTATCAGTTGATGGGCCTCTGCCAGATTCTCCATTTTTTTTAAAACACGTTTGTTATAGGTTTTTTTGTAGTATAGGTTGAGAAAATATAGTGCATCACTATATTCTTCCAGTCCCTCTTTTATAAACGCCATTTTCAGCAGCATCGCCCGTGAAGTTTTCTTATTTGAGAGAAAGATATTTTCATATATTTCATACGACTGTGTGTACATTTTTGCTTCAAACAGTGAATCAGCAAAAGCGTGATCTTCTTTTGGAGCAGCTTTTAGGCTTTCGTATGGTGTGAAAATCAATAAAATTAAAAAAAATAAAAATAAAAACCGTAGAAGGTTTTGGGATTTATTCATAAGCTCCTAAATTTGCAGTCCAATTACGGAAACGAATAGTTAAAAATCAAGTTTTTTTTATTGATTCGGTAGCTCAGTTGGTAGAGCATCTCCCTTTTAAGGAGAGGGTCCTGGGTTCGAGCCCCAGCCGAGTCACATAATTGCCCGGTCATAGACCGGGTTTTTTTTAATTCAAATATTGTGCTGGAATTTTTGAAATCTCCATGATCTCCATATTTCTGAAAAAAACTTCTGCACCTTCTGATTGCAACTGAATATTGCCTTTGGTCAGCGGAATTGACTTCCCATCTTTTTCCAGGTGGGAATTAGTGTTAATCATATTTACTTTCCCATTGATGATGTGTATACTGGTGCCTCCGTAACAGATAATTTCAACAGTATTCCATTCACCTAAAGTCTTTTCATTCATAATGCTTTTCGAACATATTTTTCCACCTGCTTTATTTGCACCAAATTCTATTGTAGATCCCTTTGGTGCATATACATATCGGTCAGCACCTTCCGGCTTCATAGCTTGAATACTGCAATAGGTATCACCCATGCGGTAGGAGTCACCAAACATGCTTTCCATGATTTGGCATTCGTGTGAAATTTTCCAAACTCCCAGACCTATACCATAGTTGCCTGTACCATGATATAAAAGGCCTGAATTTCTAAGTTTATCCTCCCGTGGTGCCCATTTGAGAGCGCCCCATTTCACCTGCATTCTGAAATGATAGTTTTCGTATTCTTTTGTTGTAGCTAAAGCTCCATATACTTCTCCTGATGCCCTTACCGCCGGCTGTCCGTCTATATTGACAACACTAAATACATGAAGGAGATCATTATTGAGTCCCAGTGGCTGTGTATAGTTGCCGAGGGAGTCTTTAGGGAGCTCGTGTATTACAACCGAAGCCTCAGGAATCCCAATATAAGTTTCCCAATTGGTTAAGTCCTGACCGTTAAACAAGGGGGTGAAAGCTTCTTTAGGCGCTTTTGAGCAGCCTAAGGTAATCAGTATAAAAAATAAAGCGCTCGCAAATGTATTTCTTGTCATTTTTTTATGTTTTAAATTCTAATTTATTCCTCGTAATTCGTAATTAATACAAGCAGGTTGAGTTGTTGGATTTAATAAAATATGTTTTGTAATTTTTTGCTTTTGGATCAGTACACCCTTCAAGATTTAGCAATTCGATTTTCCGAAATCCTGTAGGAGCACTTTCGCCCTGAATTGTGATGTAACCTGCTTTTAAAGGTGTGCCATCAGCAAAATCCGTCCACTCATAACCATTTACGTTGCCTCCTCCGATTTGGGGCTTGGTATATGATAAGACGGTATTACCTTCAACTATATGAGTGATCAGGGAATCACCCAAAACTATTACTTCTATTTCTACCCACTGATCACCATCATATGTATCAGATGTAGAATTTATACAATGCCTTTTTATTAGCTCCCCATCCATTACCACATTGGTGCCGGGAGTACAAAGATTACCTGTTGGTCTCGGCCCTGTGCCGATGCCTCCCAATAATTGTACTTCGATAGAAACCGGAAAATCCTGGTTAAGGCCCATGGAAGATGCCGGTTGGCTGTGTATCATCAGCCCGTTGTTTCTAATTGCCCAGCCGGGACCTCCCGGTACCTGATTGCCCGTAAATCTATATGAAACGCGTAAGCGATAATAGGAGTAACTATCTTTGTAAAATAAATGGCCAAATTTTTCGTCATATTTTTCATATTGATCATAGCAGGCTTTAAGAATGCCGTTCTCTACCCGAAAGGTCTGACCAAAATTATCATTTAGAGGATATCCCTTTATTTTCGTTTCCCAGCCGGTAAGGTCTTTTTTGTTAAATAGCTGTATCCAGTCTTCTTTGTCAGGATTGTTCTGAGCAAAGGCAATTGAACTGCCAAAAAAAATCAACACTATTATCAAATGTTTTTTCATATCTTGAATATTTAGGTACATAATTAAACTTCAATAAGTTGTATTTTTTCCTTTGGTACTTATTGGGAAAGATTCAAAGTGCCTCCAAGTCCTCTAGCGAGTGACTCGGAGAGGGGCTAATCCGTAATCCGTAATCCGTAAT
>Ga0164313_10000327_pt1 | contig 36660 bp, 33 predicted proteins | sample GuaBasSedimGuay4_FD_113735 | JGI IMG/M metagenome (GOLD analysis project Ga0164313, IMG submission 113735) | Subseafloor sediment microbial communities from Guaymas Basin, Gulf of California, Mexico - Guay4, Core 4569-4, 0-3 cm | ecosystem: Environmental > Aquatic > Marine > Hydrothermal vents...
GTTTGTTTTATACATTTTGACAGAACCTTCAAGCAATAAATGTAAATACTCACTCTTGTCTTCTTCATAAAATACAATACTCTTTTTGGTATATTTTTTTATATGCATATCTTTTTTAAGTTTGTCGAGTTGAGTATTGTTAAGGTTAGAAAAAAGAGGTATATTTTTGAGTTCTAGCATTGCAATTAGTTCCTTGACTTAAATCAAAGCAAGTATAGCATAAATACGCATAAAAATATGGCAAAAACATTGATAAGTATCAAAGAATAATATTATTTTTAAAGCTATAATAATTAACTATTTTTAATTTTTTAAATGAGGATATTGTAGTAGTCATATGAATATATCATTTTCTTAGCAATTAAAGTTTTAAAGAAAATATATCTAAAACAAGGAGAATAATGCAAAACACTGTAAATAATACTTTTGCATACACATCAAGTACACTACTTAATGCGTATAAAAAACGACGAAGTGAATTGGTTCCTTTGCTAAAAGAGGAAAAAGACAAAGAAAAGTTAAAAAAGATTCACCTAGCTCTATTATCTATAGATTTATGTGTGCAAATTTTTAATGATGCAAATAAAAATTTCCCTATCATTAATAAAGAGATATTGAAGCAAGATAATCAAAATATCAATCTTGAAAAAAATCAAACTGCTGGTATCAAAAAATTAAAAAAAGGTATCGAAGACTTAAGTGAAGTGGATAGTCTTATCTTTAGAAAGAAAATGTATTACTCTATAGAGTTATCTAATAGTAACAGTAAAGAAATACCTGCACAAATTGCATCAAATATATTAAAAGAAAATGCATTCTTATTTACACATGTGCTGCATATACTATATGATAATGCCAATAGCAAAAATGTTTTCAATACGATTACTGCACATGTAAAATACATTTTAGGCTTATGCATTATAGAACCTGTGTCAGCAGGGAGAGATATATACAAAGAAATCATACAAGAGAGAGAAGAGTATAAAACCTCAGATGATATGGAAAATGAAATAGAGAGCTTTATATTTAACTCACATCATTACTGTTTGACTATTTTGGTTTTTACAAAACATTGGTTGGGTCATAAAGAATATTCTTTAGAAAAAGCAGAGAATGATCTGAATGATAAGATAAATAATATTTTAAAACAAAGAGAAAGTAATCCTACTTAAACTTAGTATATTTACCTTTGACACGCATCAATATAATTACTTAAATATATAGTTAAAATATTCAATGATTATGCCATCAAAGGAGAAAAATATGGATACAAAGCAGTATTACAATCCCAGCGGCGAAGAAGTACTTGATGAAAAGATATTTGGAGGTTCCCCCACAGGCTTTGTTGATTTTAATCGTTCCAAATATAGATGGGATAGCAATATTTATGATCTAATGAATGCCAATACATGGTTCCCCTCTGAGGTCAATACAAGTTCTGAAAAAAAGAACTTTGACAAACTCTCACCCAATGAACAATCTATCTATAAAATGACTTTTGCCCAGTTAAGTTTTAATGACTCTGCACAAGAGGAGTACCTCAGTGATTTTAGAAGATTGGCAAATAACCGTCTGGTAAAATCTGTACTTTCACTACAGATTATGCAAGAAGTAAACCACTCTAAGAGTTATGCAGTGCTGCTTGATGCCTGTGGTAACTCTGATGAAGTGTTTAATCTCTATAAGCATGATGATGCACTCAATCGAAAGAATCAACAGGTAGCCGAACAGTTTGCACGTTACATCGATGGTGGTTCGGTTGACAAAATGTTACTTTCTGCTATGGCAAGTGTAAACTTGGAAGGTATCTACTTTTTGTTAGGATTCAGCTACATTTATCTACTGGGTGATAAAGTACCAGGTGCAAGAGATATGGTCAAATTCATAGCTAGAGATGAGCTCAACACACATCTGCCTCTTTTTGCTAATATCTTCAAAACTATTCAAAAAGAGAACAAAATACAAACAAGTACTATAGATTCTGCATATACCATGATAGAAGATGCGGTAAAAATAGAGTTGGAATATGGAAAATATTTACTAGATCAATTTCCTATTATGGGAGTTACTCACGAGCTAATGGAACAAACTGTCTATAACTATGCCAATGATAGACTGACAAAAATAGGACTTAATCCTATTTTTAAAAGTAGTAGCACAACGTATCTAGAAAAACTTGTTACAAAACACTTAGAAATGAATGAAGTTAAAAGTAACTTCTTTGAAAGTAATGTCTCAAACTATGCAAAATCAAGCATAGACTTGAATGACTTTTAATAAAAGGGATAAATATCCGATATTTAGTCAGCCATGAAAATTAATACTTCTCTAAGTGTTAAGCTATTTCAACCTCCTTATACACGATACCTTTAGGTACAGCTTTAGAATATACTTGTACTGCACACTGCTTAAAGTTTGGTTCAAAAGATTTGGGGTCAAAGTCACCGATGCATACTGCATTGATAAGATGATCACTATAATGAAATGGTACAAAACAGTTCCCCTCACGCACAACAGAAGTTACTTTGACAATAAGATTTTCTACTTTTCCTCGTTTTGATGCGATGCTTATCCTATCTCCACTCTCTACCTTTAGTTTTTTAGCATCACTTGGGTTGAGTTCTATCCATGATTCTGGTGCAAGGTCATTGAGTATGGCAATTTCTTTGGTTTTGGTTCGAGTATGCCACTGCTCCACGGTTCGACCTGTATTTAGAATCAATGGAAAATCAGGATTACAACTCTCAGTAAGAGGTTTCCAATCTACAGGAAGAAGCTTGGCTTTCCCATCATTGGTTTGAAACGCTAACCCTTCTGTATAGAGTCGTTTTTTTCCTTGAGGATATTCAGTATTACAAGGCCATTGTATGCCTCCTAACTCTTCTATCTTCTCATAGCTCATTCCAGAGTAGTCACAAAGTCGTCCTTTGCTTACCTTTTTTATCTCTTCAAAAATCTTACGGCTAGTATCAAAGTTTTTAAATAACAACTCATATTTGCCTTCAAACTGTTTAGAAAACTCTATGACAATTTCTGTATCACTTTTAGTATTCCCAAAAGGCTCTACAGCTTTTTTAGCATAGTTACAACGACGTTCAGAGTTGGTATAAACCCCTTCTTTTTCGCTCCATGTTGCAGCTGAAAATATTACATCAGATATTTCAGCTGTCTCAGACATAAAGGCATCTTGTACCAGCAAAATATCAAGTTTTTTCAATGCTTTTCGTAATTTATTTTGGTCAGGATAACTCACCAGTGGATTGGTTGCCGTAACCCACAAGGCTTTTATCTCACCTCTATCAATGGCATCTATAATTTGAGGATAAGTGTATCCTCTTTCAGTTGGAATCAACTCATTAGGTACATTAATAAGTTTGGCAAATTCTTCTCTATCTTTCTGTGAAGAGTAGTTTCTATACCCTGGAATAGAAGAGGTAAACCCAAACTCTCTTGTACCCATAGCGTTACATTGACCTGTAATAGAGAAGGGCGCTGCTCCCTCTTTACCTATATTTCCTGTAATGAGTGATAGATTACAAATGGCAGAGACTGTATCTGTTCCTATAGAGCTTTGATTTACTCCCATTGTCCATGCACTCAAAGCTCTATCTGCTGTGGCATAGGTTTTTGCCAAACGATACAACTCTTCCACCTCAATACCTGTAATATCAGCAACTACTTCAGCAGAGTAGTTTTTCATAATATGAGATTTGAACTCACGTAATCCAGAGGTTCTCTCTGCGATAAACTTATCATCTTCCCAACCTTGTTCAAAGATAATGTAACAAAGTCCATTGATTAACGCCAAGTCACTTCTTGGAGCTAAGGGAACATAAATATCTGCTGTTCCTGCTGTTTTGCTGTAGCGCGGATCAAGTACGATAATGGTTGGTTTTTTGCCACGAATCTTTCTGTTTCGTGCAATGTGAAGTTTCAAAATGGGATGATTGTCAGCAATATTTGCCCCAATAAGCATAATTACATCAGCATAAGCAAAATCATCATAACTAGCAGGTGGTCCATCACTTCCAAGACTTTGTTTGTATCCCATTACAGCACTGGACATACATAATGTGGTATTTCCATCATAGTGATTAGTCTCAAGCCCAAGCTGAACAAATTTACCTAAAGTATAAAAATCTTCAGTCAAAAATTGTCCTGTAGAGATACAAGCTATTGCTTTTTTCCCATACTCAGCTTGGATTTGTTTAAATTTATCGGCTGCATATTTAAAAGCTTCATCCCACTCTACAGGTACTAATTTACCATCTTTTCGTATCATAGCTGAGGTGACACGACCATTTGACTGTACCATCTCATGTTCGGTTAAACCTTTGGGACAGAGTGTACCACGACTTACAGGGTGAGCAGGGTCTCCCTTGGTATAGACAGGTACACCATCCTTAACCCCAATATATAGACCACAACCCACACCACAATAACCACAGGTACTTCGTACCCACTTATCTGGAGTTTTAAACGAAGAGACCTTACCAAAGAGTTTATCTTCACCTTTTGTATATTTTTCTGTCTGAATATCTAAACCTAGAAAGTTTTTTATTTTTGTTAACATTTTTCCTCTTGTGTGTAATTGGTCTATTTGCATTTAATGTCTCTGATTTCCAGCAAAAAAGTTCCCTGCTAACCCTAGAGGAACAACTGTCCTATAAAACAGATAGCGTCCCATCAGCTCTGAACTTAATCCAAATATGCTTGCTAGTACCATGGTTAATATAGCTATATTCAATAATCCACTAATAACAAATAAAATGGAAAGTAAAGGTAGAATCAGTGCAGAGATAAGCAAGGAGTAGATTCTAACACGTTTCATATCAGGAAATACATCATTTAATAGTTGTCGCGTTCTGTCTAATTGATAAAAAAGTGGGTCTTCTTTGTTCAAATGAGAATAGAACTGCATCTCCTTATAGACTACAAAGGATTGTACCATTCCTGCTAAAAGAGCCATACTTAAGAGTATTGTTGCACCAGTAATTCCATCACTTATCATTAATATCAAAGCTATAATAATAAATCCAACATAACCTGAGCCAAAGAAACGGGTTGTTGTTGACTTCTGGTTCCATGAAGGACGAGCTTTAATACGATAAATCTTTGATTGGGCATAAATACCATAGATTCCAAATTCTAATGTGATAGACTCAGTTATAAGAAGAATGTCATCGTTTGCATCAAAAAAGTACATACCTGTGACTAGCATCAAAAGTGTTGCAAAAATCGCCAAAGCTATTGCTTCACGTGATAGCCAAGAACTTCTCCAGTTTTTCATGGCAGTCATTGCCATAAATGGACGACCTAAGTGTAGCGCAGAAAGAGGTAATCCAATAGCTGTTGGCAAAAAGGATATGAGTGCCATCGTCATGGTTGGTTTTGGTATGTCAAAACCAATACTAAAGAGCAATTGTACCAAGAAGAGTGCAAAGAATGCTCCCAAAGAGATCTGTGTCAGTACAGTCATAAAGACCAATGGTAGCTCTGCTGATGCAGGATGTAAAATATGTTCATTTAAAGGCTTATATTCGGGCATATTTTCAGGCAAAGTGTAACGTGTGGTTGGTTGAGTAATGCTCACATCAGGTAAATGAGGTGCAAGACCTTCTTTTTGCATATCATGCTTAATCCACTGTTCTTTATTGACCACTTCTATCTCTATAGCTCCTGCTGGACAAGCTTGTACACAAGCAGGGGTTTCACCTACAGTTAATTTATCATGACACATATCACACTTTGTTACAATCCCTCTATATTGGTTAAAGACAGGGGCCTCATATGGGCAGTTCCACGTACAGTAATGACAACCTATACAGCTATCATCATCATGCCAAACAATACCAGTATCTTCAAATTTGATATAAGAGTTAGTAGGACAGCCAATCATGCACTCAGGCTCTAAACAGTGGTTACATGACATGGAGTTAAAGAGCTGTGAGACATGAGGGAAAACGCCTCCTTCCATCTCTCCAACCCGCCTCCATTTAATATCTGCAGGATTGTTTTGAAGTTCATTACAGGCAGCTTCACAACAGTGACACCCTACACAAGCAGTGGCATCAAAGTGAAAACGATACTGTTCACCATCTTTTACTTCAGGAACATCAATGGTATAGTTACCACACTGCATTCCTGTTTGCGCTTGATAATCAATAAAACTCTCTATGGGCGAGAATTTTTTTTTTCAATCTCCTTTAACGCTACTATTACTTCTGAAAAGACCTTCGTACGTTCTTGCTTAGTTTCATGAGTCATATTATAAATAATTTCACTCAACTGCTTAGGTACATTTGGATTGAGCTTACTTACTTCATCACGCTTAATTTTGCGTGGTTTAATTTCGTTTACTTCCAGTCCTAAAACTGAAACAAAACGTTTTTCACCTGTCAACAGTTTAAAGAGCCTAAGACCAAAATTAAAAATTTCATAATCTTCTTTTTTGTTACTTTGAGGGTATTCATCTAGTTCAAAAGAAATATTTAGACTTAAAAGTTCATTTAAAACATGGTTAATTTTAGTATAGAACCCTAAAGCCTGAAAAGAGTAATTTGCAGAGAGAAAACGATCATCAAATGCTTCAAAACTTTCTCCTGCATGCTTATATTTAGCATAGACCTTGAGTAAATATTTGATATGATGTTTTGCTTCACTTATTGGAAGGGTTTTGTGTAAAATATGTGCTTCTTTAGCTTTACGGGTAATTTTACCTCCAAGGAAGACATGCACACCATCAACTTTGTTGCCCTCAGAGTCTTTAGCTTTACAGCCCTCTAACCCAATATCAGCAATCCCATGTACGCCACATCCTTTTGGACAAGCTGACCAGTTCATGCGTACCATAGCATTCTCTATGGGGACTGTGTGGCTAAGAAAGTGAGCCATATCAATGGCATCAGGTTTATTGGGGATAACACCAAATGTACAGGTCTGTGTTCCTGCACAAGCAATCATATCATTAAAGTATAGATTATTGTATTGAGCATATTTACTGACTACAGCATCATTTTCAAACTCGCTAATCTTTTCTTGTGAGATATTGACAACATAAATATTTTGATCATAACTAAGACGAATGTCACCTGTTCCGTAGGCTTTGGCTACATTGGCAGTTGCTATCATATCTGTACCTGTAAAGATACCAGATGGCACAACAACTTTATGCGCAAAAGTACCATTACGTAGCATAACTCGGTTTGAACCCATGGCTGTTGAGTGTGATTGCACCATACTGATACCAGCTGTTTGAAATGCCAACCCTGACTGAGCTTCAACAGCAGCAATAAAGTTTTCTATCCCCACAGTATTAAGTAAAAAAATCAAACGGTTTTTATTTCTGTTATCCCTGTATCCATACGACTTAAAAACTGTTAAAAGAGCTTCAAAAAAAGCAGGAACTTCTTCGGTGCAGACAAAAAGATTTGCATCTTGTGCTTGCATACCCACTCTTGCTCCTAGATGAATATTAAAACCAAATATTCCCTCTTTTTGAGCCAAAACAAAACAACAGTCATGCCCAAAAATATTACACGAATTAGACATGGAACCCAAAATTCCCGTATTAAATTTACGAGGTAGTACTGAAACCCACTCAGGGTTCTCTAAAAAGATTGATTGCATTTTCTTAATAATTGGCATAGTTTCTATAATATTGTCATATGCCATACCATCTAGTGGATCAGTAACAATATTTCGTGGATTATCTACACCAGTTTGAAAAGTAGAGATACCTACTTCTTTAAGCTCAGTCAAGACGGTAGCTATATCTTCTATCTTTAGGTAACGAAGTTCTATTTGCATACGTGTAGTGATGTCTATGTAGTCATTCCCATATTTCTGGGCTATCTCACCTATGCGTAGAGCTTGTGCATAGTCAAGATGTCCAGCAGGAACACGCACGCGAAGCATAAAGTCTTCACCTTTATCAAAAAGCCCAAAACATTTTAGAAAATATGCAGAATCTTCTTTTGCTAAACCTTCATATCCTGCTGCTGCTATCTCTTCAAGTTTAGTATAAACATCCATAGGCATTTTAAGTGCCTTAGTCACTTCTACCTTATTTACTTTTTTACTTCTTGCTTCTAAAGCTTTTTCTAAGATAGTCATCTTGATTTACTCGCTTTGTATCGTTTGTTAATTAGAGTGATTATATCTCATTTAGGTTATAAAAGAATTATTTTATTGATTATATTTTAATCACTATATCAATTATAATTTAATATTATTTATCTTTTTTCCTGTATAGTAGGCTTTATAATTGATTAAAAATTAATCAGACTACTCCTTATCTTAAGTATAATTTTGATGTATACTCCTTTCAATAATTACTTAAAGGATTAAGGAATGGCAAATTTTAAAGCACTCAAGGGACAAGGGCATGGACCTACACTCTTTGCAGCTTTTATATATTTTGATATGAGTTTCATGATATGGACAATACTAGGTCCACTTTCTTCAGAAATCGTAGATTCATTTGCGATAGCTGGTTTTATAATGACTAGCAGTCAAAAGGCAACAATGCTTTCATTGCCTATTTTGTCAGGAGCATTACTTCGTATTGTACTTGGTTTTAGTGTAGATAAATTTGGTGCAAAAAAGACAGCTTTAGTTTCTCAGTTCATCGTTATCTTTGCACTGTTGTTTGCTTATTACTTAGGTACTGATATTAGTTATGATCAGCTTCTTGTTATAGCATTGTTACTTGGGTTTGCTGGAGCATCGTTTGCAGTAGCACTTCCACAAGCAGGGCAATGGTATCCGCCTAAATTTCAAGGTTTAGTACTGGGTATAGCAGGAGCTGCTAATTTTGGTGTAGTAATAGGTTTCATATTTTCCCCAAAGATTGCTGAACTATATGGATGGCAGTCAGTTTTCTTAGTTGCTGCAGGGTTGGCAGGTATCTTGTTTATCACTTATGCACTTATAGCAAAAGATGCACCACCTGAAGTATATAGAGTAAATCCTAAAAAACTCAAAGACTACTGGAAACTTCTAAAAGACAAAGACACATGGTGGTTTAACCTTTTTTATGCCATTTCTTTTGGTGGATTTGTTGGTTTTGGTGTATTTTTGAAATTATATTTAACAGATACATATCCTGAAGAGATGGCAGAGATAGGTCTTTCATGGTTTACAGAAGAGAACATAAAAGTTATGGCAGGGTATTTTGGTGCATTGTGTATTTTTGCAGGGACTATTTTAAGACCTATAGGTGGAGGAATAGCAGACAAAATAGGTGGAGTTAAATCACTCTATATTTTCTTTAGTATAGTTACCGTGATGGTCATCATCAACGCAACAGTAACTTTGCCATTTTCTCTTGTTATCTTGGTATTTTTTATCACTATGGCAAACCTTGGTATGGCAAATGGTGCAGTATTTCAGCTAGTTCCTCAACGCTTTGCTAAAGATATCGGTGTTATGGTGGGCATAGTAGGAGCTGCAGGTGGACTTGGCGGTACGGCACTTATTAAAACATTGGGTTGGTCAAAGGGTGCTTTTGATGGCTACATGGTAGGTTTTCTTATTTTTGCAGCTGTAGCAATGGTGGCTATAGTGGGGCTAAGTTTTGTAAAAACAAGATGGAGAACGACATGGGGGTTAAAGTCTGGTGGTATGATTTAACGGTCGAAGATAGCCAATAAATTGCCGTTAGGTAATTTATTGGCTACGCTTTTTGTTATGAGTTCAACCTTGCAATTAGTTCTTTTAGCTCTAATTCTAAAATATTTTCTTTTTCTGATTTTGAATAAATGGTCACTAAAGACACTTCTTTTATATCATTTATACAATATGTGATAATTCTATATCCTGCACTTTTACCTTTATTATTATCACTATTTTTTATTCTAATTTTAAAAGTATTATTTCCTAAGTCTATTCCTATAGTTGGGTCTTTTTCAAGCTCATTAGCTAACTCTAAAACATCATTCTTAATATTTTTATACTTCTTTTTTAAAGTTTTGAGATTTTTAATAAATTCAGGGGTTGGAATAACTTTATAGTTCATCTAAAATATGCTTCAATTCTCTTTTTTCCAATTGACCACTATTTTGAAGTTTAACTTCTTCTATTCCTCGTTTTACACTTTGTTTAATATTGTAAGTTTCGATGTAATGCATAATACTGTTGATAAATTTACTTTCATCATTATTACACTCTTGCTTATAAAAATTCTCTACTGTTGGATTATTTATATTTAAAGATAACATAATAAATTCCTCATTTTTATTTATTTTAGCATAAAACCTTATAAAATTTCTTTATCATTTATAAAATTTTTCTTGCTAAACTGTATCCCAATAACAATTCTATAAAAGTTGCTATTGCCCAAGGACCCATTGCGAATGCCCAAAGAATAGACATTACAATCATAGCACTATGTTTTGTTATATCTTTCTCTCTTTCCAATAGTTTGGTTTTCTTTGAAGTTGCATGATAGCTAAAATAATAATTTCATCATTTCTTTGATAGTAGATGACACCAAAGGGGAAACGATTTGCTAGACATCTTCGTATGTCTCCATCTAGCTTTTTCCAAGCAGTTGGAAATTCTAAAATTCTTTGGATTGTTTTTTGAACTTCATAGGCGAACTCTGAGCCAAGATTTGTTTTGCATTCTTCGTAGTAGTCAACTGAAGCATTTAATTCAAGCTCAGCATCGGGGTGAAAAGAGTATGTCATTTATGAGTTTAGTCTTTTAGAGATTTTTTTGAAAACTTCATCTCCATCAACAAGGGATACATGATTAGTTTCAATATCAATTTTTCTTTTATTTACTTCTTTTATCCATAGTGCATCTATTGAACTATTTGAAGGTGTGATGCTAGCCAATATTTTATCAACAATTTTAGTTTTTAAATCTATTGGTAAAATATCTATTTCATCAAATAGTTGTTCTTGTTTTAAAGCTAACATATTAAACTCCAATTTTAAATATACACTATTATATCAAATTTTCAGATAATGTGTATTTTGAATATAACTATTTATTCAAGGAACATTATAAGCACAATAGCCTTAATATACAAAATTAACAGACAGAAAAAATGTCCTATTACGTTGTATATAGACAATAATAGGACATAATATCCCTTAAGTAAAAGGTGTAAATTATAGAAATAAAAAAGAAACTTTTAGGTCATAAATCTTTAGAAACAACGATGATATACACCCCTGTAGTAGCAGAGATGAATAAATGGAAAGTAGCGAGTCCTTTAGATATGCTATAAGTATAAAGTGCATACATTTTAAGCATTTACTAAATGGATGATATAAAATCAAATGTTATAATATGTCCAATAAACGAGAAGGCACATCTATGTCAAAACAAAACATAAAAACATCAGGGCTAACTCTAGCCAAAGGTTCAGAGCTTAGAGGTGATGATTTTTATGAAGTAAAAGTTTTGGATAACATTACAGTAGCTGTAGTATGTGATGGAGTAGGGTCAGCATTGCAGGGTGCAGAGGCAGCCAAAAGAACTTGTAGCTTTTTAGTTAATTCTCTTAAAAGCAGACCTAGATCGTGGTCTATGGAAAAATCAATACACCATTTTATAGAAAATATTAATAGAGTGCTTTATTTGGAATCCATGGAAGATTATGAACGTGAAGAGTTGGTTACAACTTTAACGCTTGTTGTAGTAGAAGGTGACAGACTTTATGGTGCAAATGTAGGAGACAGTCGTATCTACTTAGGTAGAAGAAGTAAGCTTACACAACTCTCTACTGATCATGTGGTAGATGAAGAAGGTATGGAAAATGTACTGACATCTGCTATGGGTCTTGAAGAGAGTGTATCGCTATATTACTTTGAAAATAATTTGCAAGCTAATGATAAAATCATCTTGTGCTCAGATGGACTTTACAATGAACTAAATGAAGAAGAAATAGTTTCAGGCATGATGTTGGGAGCTTCATTTTTAGTAAAAAAAGCTTCTAAAAAACATAAAGATGATTTGCCAGATGATGCTACTGCAGTCGTATTGGAGATAAAAGAACTTGATCCAAGACGACAATTTAAAGAATTGAATTTAATTGTACAAGAAAAATACAAAAGTAGAGAAGTTATAGACGGGTATAGTCTCATTAAGCCACTTATACAAAATGAACGTACCTGGCTATGTGAGAAAAATGGATTTAAGTACGTTATAAAGTTTGTGCCTTTTGAAGCGATAGATGATGAGCTGATGCTTGACATGTATGTCAAGGAAGTATGGATGGCTAAACGGCTTAAAGCGGGATTTTTCCCTAAGTCTGCTGTCCCTAAAAGCCGTACACATCGCTACTATGTTATGGCGTATGTAGAGGGAAAAAATCTTAAAGAGTTCATCGCCAAAAAACCTCTTTCTGTGGATCTGTCTGTGGAGTTGGCTAACTTTTTACTCAAAATGTCTCAGTACCTTATGCGTTTAGACCTAGTGCATGGTGATATAAAACCCGAAAACATCATAGTGACACAGCGTAAAGGTAAAACTGTTTTTAAAATGGTAGATTTTGGAAGTATCACTGAAGCCTATGCGACAGTGACAAGAGCGGGAACAGCAAGTTACCTTGCACCCGAACGTTTTAGGCAGGCACCTATCAATGAACAAACTGAACTTTATGCTATAGGGGTAACACTTTATGAAGTACTAACACAAAAATACCCTTATGGAGAGATAGAACCTTTTCAAACGCCATCTTTTGAAAAGAATGCGAAAATACCCAGTAAAGAGAATGCAAAAATACCATTATGGTTTGAAAGTATTATTCTAAGAGCTTTGGATGTAGATACAAAAACACGTTATCATAATTATTCCGAGATGCAATACGAAGTAACGAACCCTGAAAAAGTAAAGCCTTATTTTGATAAAAGTACATCTTTTATGGAACGAAATAAATTTATGGTCTATAAAGTTGGGTTTGCTTTTATGTTTGTTTTGAATTTAGTACAGTTGCTGTGGTTTTAACTTAGCGTGCTTTTTGAATATTTTTACGATGTGCTTTGTAGCTAGATGTAAAATCATGCACACCTTGAGCATTTTTCATAAAATAAAGATATGTACTTTTAACGGGCTTGACAGCAGCTCTGATTGCTGCAAAAGAAACAGCACCTATAGGAGAATGAGGTAGCCCTTTATTTTTATAGGTATTAAAACGAGAGTTATCTGTTTTGATGCGTTGGGGAGTGACTTTTATATGAGAATATTTACCATAATTTAATGTGCCATCCATTTGTAGGGGCATAGATTTTTTTAAACGGTTGTAAATCACAGAAGATACCAAAGGCATTTCTCTAGTATTAGCAGCCTCTTTTTGTATGATGGACGCAATAATAAGTATGCGTAACCAGTGTTTTTTGCGGTAATTTCCATAAATTTTATATGACATATTTTTATATCGTTTTTCTGACTCTTGTAATAAAAATATGATAAGTTGTTTTTCTTTAATACCATAAGGTATATGGTAGGTATCTGCATAAATTCCAGCTTCTGGGTAGGCAGATAATAGGGTGTAATATGTATTTAGAGCATTTGGGTCTAAATCTAGTTTTTTTTCAAGAGATTGAAAGAAAAGTACCAATGTTTCTCCTGGGATTAGGGTAATGATTTCCATTTGAGCTTTTGCAGTGGTAAGATTATACAAAAAATCTATACGATTTACTTCTCCTGCTTGCATTTTGACCCAACCACTCTGTGGTTTGCCAAAAAAAGCCAATATATATTTATCTACAATGCTCAAGGCATAGCCTTTTTGTGTCAGCTGTGCTATAATATGAGTAATGGAGCCCTGTGGCACGAGAAGTGTTTGTGTCGTTTTTATGGGTATCGTAGTATAGAAGGCAAGAGAGATGATTAAAACAAGTATCACATGTCCGATTAATGTAATCCATGTGTTTATACGAAATATACTCATTTTAATAGTAATCCTTTTTCTTGCTTTATTTATTTGGCTCAAGGTAGGCATAGAGATAGATACGTTAAAAATCTCTAATTATGATGTAGGAAAATTATACATTAAACTGGATAAGAAACTCACACTCAAAGCAGATTATATCACTATTCCAGAAAGAAAATCCAAACCTTCTTTTGATAATATTGATGAAACTTTGGAGAGAGTGAAATATATATTAACTTTTTTTGAATATATAGATTTAAAAACCATTGCGTTTAGCAACAATACCCTAGGCATTATATTTAAAAATAATCTTATGGAAATAGTCAGCAAAGATTATGTCATTCAAGGGACTATTAAACGTGAAGGAAAAATGCTAAAGGCCAATATTCCCTTACTTTACATTAAAAAACATAATATTATCTTGGAGGGAAAGTTTAATTATGATTTACATGAAGATATATTGAGCACAGAAGGAAGCTATGCTTTTCATGACATTAAAGGAAGTTTTAGTGCAAATAAACAAGAAGATAATATTCAATTTACTGTCAAGAGCGAGGCTTTTAAAGAGTTAAGAGATGTCATTGAGAAATTTAATCTTGACCCTAGTGTTAAAAGTTGGGTATTAGATAAAATACAGGCAAAACAATATCAATTGAAGTATTTAAGCGCCAAAGGAAAAATCAAAGATGCTACTTTTCGTTTAGATATGGATTCGCTCAAGGCAGAAGCGCTTTTTTATAATTCAGATATACATTTTAAGCAAGGATTAGAAGCAGTTAAGACAGATAGCTTTACCCTGAGATATAAAGATTATGCTTTGTATTTTGATTTAAAAAATCCTATATACCAAGGAAAAAGTTTAGAAGGAAGTAAGGTATCTATAGTTAATTTAGAAGATAAAAATACTTTATTAAAATTAGATATTAGAGCCCATACAGCTTTTGATAGGGTAATGAAACGTTTATTAAAATCTTATGATATAAATATACCACTAACACAGAGAAATGGTAAAGTAAAAGTTCTTTTTCAAGGAGATATAGGGCTAAAAAATGATTATAGTAACTTTCTTGTAGATGTGTATTTTTCTAAATCAGATATAGTGCTAAATTCAGTACTCTTGCCGATTACAAAAGGAAGCTTGCATTATGAAGACAATTTGATTAACTTGAAAAATATAAATTTGAAAAATGAATTATACGCAGGTGTGCTAGACGGTGAAATTAATCTACAAAAGAAAAAAGCAGATTTAATATTTGATGCTAAATATATTATATTTTCCAGAGATAAAGAAAGTTTTTTTACACTCAAAGATAGACAATTGCCATTCGTGTTAAGCTATCAAAAAGATACCACTATAGATATTGAAAAACTAGCAGTACAAATAAAAAGTAATGAAAAAAATACACAAATAAAATTCAAAGATCTAAATAAAGTAAAATATTATTTAGCAGATTCTTCTTTTGTTGAAAAAGGAGGTAATTTAGAGATATCCACAAAAGACTTTGAAACATTTAATTTTAAAGGTACATTAAAGCGAACATCATGTTTCTTGTATGAAAAACAAGACGTGTGCAGAGTCAACGTGCCTTTTACTGGTACGATTAATAACGAAAATACATATTTTTATGCTTTTTCTAAACGACTTGAATATAATGCCAAGAAGTCACGTTTAAAATTAACAAACCTTAATATAGATTTAGCAAAATTTATAGAAGCTTCAAAAACAAAAAAAGTAGAAAAAAAATCTAAACAAAAAAAAGCACTTAATATAAGAGGTAAAAATAGCCATTTAAGATATAAAGAGCATACATTGATTGTAGATAGTTATGAAGTAGAGGTGCAAGATGATGAAAATATTAAAGCTACAGGTATGGCAGATGGTGACATTATAAAGTTTTCTAAAAAGAAAAACATACTAAGCATGCAAGCTTTACGAATCAAAGATAAAGTATTGCACCCATTGATAAATTTTAAAGGCTTACAAAAAGGACGTTATTCATTAAAAAAATCAGGAAATCCTGAGAAAGTGATGCAAGGGGAGATTATTATAGAAGGGGGCGTAATGAAAAATTTTAAAACTTACAGTGATACATTAGCTTTCATTAATACTTTACCTGCTTTGGCGGTATTACATAATCCTGGATTTTCCAAAGAGGGGTTTGCCATAGAAGAAGGGGTGATAGAATATAAAATGATTTCACAAGAGAAAATCATATTTGATTCTATATATATTAGAAGTAATGCTGCAACTATCGTAGGCAAGGGTGAGCTTGACTTGGAAACAAAAATAATTCATATGGATTTAGCCATTAAGGTGGCTAGAGAGTTTGGTAAAGTGGTGGGGAGCATTCCTTTGGTGGGACATATTTTGATGGGCAAGGAAAAAAGTGTTGTCGTTGGGATTAAAATCACAGGAAATATTGATAAGCCAAAAATAAAAACAAGCGCTGCAAAAGATATACTTAGCTTACCTTTTGAAGTAATTAAGCGTACACTCGAACTGCCTTCTCAGATAATTGTAAAATAGTGTATAATGAAGTATAGATAAAAATAATAGGAATGATAAAATGAAAAATTTGAATAAAATAATTTTAATATTATGTATGTTTCATTTATCTGTGTATGCTGATTTTATGGATGGTGTTGCAGACATTGTAAAAGCAACACTTTCAGAGGAAGAGGAAACAGTGGCTAATAAATCTTTTTTACAAAGTGCAAAAGAAACCTTGGGTTTGGAAAAAAAAGAAGCCAAAGAGGAAGATGCATTGACAACCATGACGGTTGGTACGCAAAAAATACTTGGCATAGAACAAGAAGAAGATAAAACAACAATAGAAGAGGCTATGGATGGCATAAAGGATTCTTTGGGCATAGAAGAAGGTGAGAATTGGGGTATGCCTTCGGTTTTTGGGATAAATAAGAAAAAAGAACATAGCGTTTTTGGCTCTACATTATTAGGCGATATGAAAGATATGGGGTCAGGGTATTACAAGGGGTTTAAATATTCTGGTCAATCTGCAGAATTTATGTCAGGCATGGTATATTATAATTCCAAATTGTATAATAATATGTTTGATGTGGTGGACGAAATGCCTTTTAATGTTTTTGAAGAAGAGGAAGAAACTTCTATTTTTGATATTTTTGAAGAAGGAAATTCTGTATTAGATATGTTAGACTAAATGATATTATTCATTTCTTAGTACAGTTAGGGGATCTGTTTGTGAAGCTTTTTTGGCAGGATATAGTGCTGAGAGCAAGATAATAATACTGGTACCAAAAATGATAAGCCCAAAGTCAGACATACTTAAATCTACAGGCAGTTTAGATGTGCCATAAACATCTGCAGGCATAGAGATAATATCAAAAGTCTTCAATATCCAGATACCTAAGCCACCAAGAAGTGTACCTGCTAATATCCCCGTAGAACCTATAATAAGCCCTAATTTAAAGAATATAGATTTTATTTCTATTTGTGTTGCACCTAGAGTACGCATGAGAGCTATTTCGGATCTCCTGCTCATGACAGTCATCAGTAAAGAAGAAATAATATTAAGAGAAGCCACAAGAATTATGAGAAGCAAAACCAAAAAAAGCGCTTTTTTTTCCATTTCCATAGCAGCAAAAAAGTTACCATTTTGCTGCCACCAACCTTCAATGAATACAAGTTCTGGGAGTACTTTTCTTATATTTTCTATCTCATCTAGTGGGTTTTCACTAAAGATGTGCAAGCCATCATAGATACCATGTTTTCGCTTGAGAAGTTTTTCAAAAGCTTCAAGAGAAGTGTACATAATAGCTTTATCGTAGGCTTTAAGACCAGATTTAAAGACACCATCTATAACAAAACGTTTTTGTAAAGGCATAGTGCCAAAACCAATGGCTTGTTGTTCTGAAAAATAAAGTGTGACTTTTTTACCTTTAGGGGTGTTCATCTCAAAAGAAAGACCTTCACCCATTACTACTTTAAACTTGCTTGTTTCTGTACCTTTGGCTTTGGCAAAAATATTGTTTAGCGCAGCTTCTTTTTCATAATCTACACCATAAAGCAAACTTCCTTGTACTGCAGCATCATTTTTGGTGATGACTTGTGTGGTATAATAAGGACTAAACTTAAGGTGTGGAAATTTATTTTTGAGCGTTTGTATTAGTTTATCATTTACGGAATCTTCTCTAAGAGGTAGCACAGTGAGTGGATAGTTCATCACAAAGAGTTTTTTAGAAAATTCTTTTTGTGTACCATTCATAATCCCCATAGCTATCATCAGCACCATAACACCAGTAGCAATACCTAAAAAAGCCAGCATAGCAGAGATAAAAATAAAAGGATTTTCTTTATCGTATTTGAGATAATGTTTAATAATATGCCCAACAAATTTTTTGTTTGTTGGCATACTACTAGAGCTAGACATTAGGCTAAAAGCCCTTTTTTAGGCCCGCTTCGTCCATGACAGTTCTTGTATTTTTTACCAGATCCACAAGGGCATGGTTCATTTCTTTTTGGCTTTTTTGTACCTGTAATAGATTTTGATTTTTCTTTTTGTGCATCTGTGCTTAATGTGGTGTCAGATACCCCAGACTCCAACTCTTCACGTATATGCTCTACGGCCGCCTCTTCTTCATCTGGAGAGTCAAAATTTAGCTGTACCAATTGTAAAACTTTGACAGCTTCAAGTTTAATACGAACGATTAGGTCCATAAAAAGTTTATATGAATCTTGTTTATATTCGGTTAGAGGGTCTTTTTGATTGTAGCCTCTTAGTCCTATACCTGTTTTAAGTACATCCATCTCATAAAGATGATCTCTCCATTGGGGGTCTAATACCTGCAGGTATAAGATACGTTCTATTTCTTGACGTTGCTCTTCATCTATTAGTGACATTTTGGATTCATAAAGTTTTTCCATCACATCTGTAATTATTTTAGATAGTTCTTCTATTTCTTTATTTTCAAATTCTGAAGTAGTAATGTCAATGAGCAATTCTTCTTTGATCAATGCCGAGAGTTTACCAATGTTATAATCTTCTTTAGGCATTCCTTCATATATTTCTGCCAATGATATGAGGCTAGAGATGTATTCTGCACGATTTTCTTTTATTTTAGCAGCAATATCAAATGTAGGGTCAAGCAACTGGTTTCTAAAGGCATAAATAGCTTTTCTTTGATGGTTAGCAACATCATCATATTCTAAGATATGTTTTCTTGATTCATAATGTTGGTTTTCTACTTTTTTCTGTGCTTTTTCTACAGAACGTGTTACTATCTTTGAGTCTATATATTCTCCATCCTCAACACCAAGCTTATTCATAATATTTCTTATTTTTTCTCCACCAAAAATACGCAACAAATTATCATCAAGTGAGAGGAAAAATTGACTTTCTCCTGCATCTCCTTGACGACCAGAACGACCACGTAATTGGTTGTCTATACGTCTGCTTTCATGTCTTTCTGTACCCAATATCATCAGCCCACCTAATGAACGAACTTCATCGTCTATTTTAATATCTACACCACGTCCTGCCATATTGGTAGCTACTGTTACTGCTCTTTTTTGTCCGGCATTGATAATAATATCTGCTTCTGAGGCATGGTTTTTTGCATTTAGGATATTATGAGTTATTTTTTCTTTTTGTAGTCTGCTGTGTATCATTTCAGATTTTTCAATAGAAGCGGTACCTATGAGTACAGGTTGCCCTGTTTGATGAAGATCTTTTACTCGTCTAACTACAGCATCCATTTTTTCACGTTCTGTATTATAAATGAGGTCATTTTTATCTATTCTGGCGATAGGTACATTCGTAGGAATAGAAATAACATCTAGGCTGTATATTTGTGCAAATTCGGTAGCTTCTGTTTGTGCCGTACCTGTCATACCTGCAAGTTTTTTATAAAGCCTAAAATAATTTTGATAAGTGATTTCTGCAAGTGTTTGAGATTCTTCTTGTATTTCTACATTTTCTTTGGCTTCTAGTGCTTGGTGTAGGCCTTCGGAGTATCTGCGACCCTCAGATAACCTGCCAGTAAATTCATCTACGATAATGATTTCATTTGTCTGTACGACATAATCTACATCTTTTTCAAAAATATACTGAGCCTTGAGTGCTTGATCTAAATGATGGGAAAGTGCAGCATTTTCAAGACTGTAAAGATTTTCTACTTCAAAAAGTTCTTGTGCTTTTAAAAGCCCATCTTCTGTCATGATAATAGTTCTATTTTTTTCATCGACTACAAAATCCCCAGTAGTTTGCTCGGGTTCTCCTGCTCTGGTTTCTAGCTTTTCGCCACGTTTCATTTGTAGTGCTATATCATTGGCTTTGGGATAATGGTTTTGATCACGTTGTGTGGGACCAGAGATAATCAGTGGTGTTCTAGCTTCATCAATGAGAATAGAATCTACTTCATCTATGATGGCATAGTTATGTTGACGTTGCGCTTTTTCTTCAGCACGTACTTTCATATTATCACGCAGATAATCAAAGCCGTACTCATTGTTTGTACCATAGGTAATATCTGCATCATATTGAGCTTTTCTGTCCATATCACCAGTAATGTCAGCCGTTAGACAACCTACAGAATAGCCTAAGAATTTATAAACTACAGACATTTCTTCACTATCTCTGCGAGCCAAATAATCATTGACTGTAACAATGTGTACGCCTTTTTCTGTCATAGCATTTAGTACTACAGAGAGTGTGGCGACAAGGGTTTTTCCTTCTCCTGTTTTCATCTCAGCAATATTGCCATCATTGAGTACCATGCCACCAACCATTTGTACATCGTAATGTCGCATATTCAGAGTTCGTTTTGCCACTTCTCTTGTGATAGCAAAAGAATCATTTAATACATTATCTAATGTTTTGTTGCCAGCTAGTACATCAGATTTAAGTGTATGAAATGCAGCCTTCAATGCCTCATCATTCATAGCTTCATACTGCGTTTCCAAGACATTAATGGCAATAGTTTTTTTGAGGTAGTTTTTTACGATTTTGTCATTGGCTGTGCCGAAAATTTTTAGGATATGGTTTATCATTGTGCTTTTTGCCTAGTATTATGGTTTTTATAAATAGAGCTTATTTTATCTAAAATCTCATTAATAGTGCGTTAGCATAGAGTGCTTTGTGGTTATCATTTATTGCTTTTATAAAACAATAACCACATACCAAGTGATATTTTGGTATATTTTTAAGTTTATATTATCATAAATTAAAGGAAAATAATGAGATTATTGCTATTGATATTATGCATACCCTATACATTATTTGCAGAACTCAAATTACCAGATAACTTTCAAGCAAATTTTACGCAAAAGATAACAAATAGTAAAAATAAAGTAATTAATTATAGTGGAAAAGTAAGCTTTTCTGAGCATATAAATTTTAAGTGGAGCTATAAAGAACCTAGCTTAAAAGAAGTTTGCACTAATGGTATGGAATTGGTTGTTGTAGATCATGATTTGGAACAGGTTTCTAATTATGTGATAACAAAAGGCATCAATATTGCCAAGATACTTCAGCAAGCTACTTTGCATAGTAAAAATATATATGTAGCAAATCATGAAAATAAATTATACACGATACAAGTAAATCAAAAAGGTAGCCTGCATAGTATTGCCTATTTTGATGACCTAGATAACAAAGTGCAAATAGTATTTACACAAATGAATTATGGCAAGGGCGCATTAGACAAACAAAAAATGTATTGTGATCACCCAGCAGACTATGATATGATAAGAGGATAAAAATGCAAGAAATATTGTTAAAAATACAGAGTGATTCTACTTTAATGTTGATGGCTGGTATGGCGCTAGTAGTGTTGCTGGTGATTATTTTGATAGTGCTGGTTTCTGCCATGAGGGTGAAGACTTACAAAGATAGATTTTGGGATATGCAAATTGATCACAAAGAAAAAGCAGAGTACCTTGCTAATTTGGAAAAAGAATTACAAGAATATAAAATTAAAAATGCCAGCAACAAACAGGAATTACAGCATTTTTCAGAAACAAAAGAAACACTAAAGACAAGCAACGAATCTTTCGTTAATTTGCAAAATACCTTTAATGATCTGGAAAAAAACTTTTCTCAAATAGAAGCAAAATTAGAAGCAGTAGAAAATATTTTAGAGTCTTTACGAGAAGAACACCAAACCTTACAAGCGCGCCATTCTAGCGTACAAGAAGAAAATACTAAATTTCGTACAAGTAATGCACGCTTGCTTATGAAGCTAGAGAGTGAAGAGCGTCATAATGCTTCACAAACAGAAATGATGACAGTACATAAAAAAGAAATAAAAGAAGAGTTTGAAGCCTTAGCAAAGAAAGTTTTCGAGGGGAATTCTCAGAAATTTGCAGAATTTTCTAAAGAAAATATAGATTCCATGATAAAGCCTTTGCAAACACAAATTTCAGAGTTTAAAAAACAAGTTTCTGATACTTATAACTCTGAAAGCAAAGACAGAGCTGTTTTGAAAAATGAAATACATTCTCTTAAGGAACTTAATGAAAAAATTAGCAAAGATGCCATTAACCTTACCAAGGCATTAAAAGGCGAGAGTAAGCAACAAGGCGTTTGGGGAGAAATGGTGCTTGAGCATGTTTTGGAAGCTTCTGGACTTCGCAAAGGTTTTGAGTTCGAGCGTGAAGTCAGTCTGCATACGGACGACAATGAAATATTACGCCCAGACGTCATTGTACACTTGCCTGATAATCGTGATCTTATTATTGATGCTAAAACATCTCTTGTGGCGTATGAACGCTATGTGAATGCCGAAGATGAAGAGCATAGAGCCAAATATCTCAAAGCACATTTAGAATCTATAAAAAACCACGTGACAGCACTTTCTGGAAAAAATTATGAGCGCCTAAAAGAAGTAAATACATTGGACTTTATTTTTATGTTTATGCCTATAGAAGGTGCTTTGGCTGTGGCACTAGAACATGACTCTAGCATTTATGATAATGCTTTTAAAAACAAGATACTGCTTGTGGGCCCCACGACATTGCTTGTAGCCATGAGAGCGGTAGAGAATGTTTGGAAGTACGAAAGACAAAATCAAAATGCCCAAGAGATAGCCCGTCGTGCAGGAGCTATGTACGATAAATTTGTAGGGTTTTCTGAAGACTTGATGAAAATTTCCAAACAAGTAGATGGCATACAAACAAGTTTTTCTGCAGCACGAAACAAGCTAAGTTATGGAAAAGGAAACCTTGTAAGACAAGTAGAACAACTCAAAGATTTAGGGGCACAAACAAGTAAAAAAATACCTAAAGCTTTAAAAGGAGAAGAGGATGAATAATACAAAAATAAGTATATGGCACAACCCAAGATGCAGTAAGTCACGCAATGCTTTAAAACTTTTAGAAGATAAAAATATAGAAATTGATGTTGTAAGATATTTGGAATCCACGCCAACAGAACAAGAGATAAAAGATGTTTTAAAACTTTTAAACATTTCTCCAAGAGAGTTGATGAGAACAAAAGAGGAAGTGTATAAAGAATTGGGGCTTAAAGAAGTAGAGGATGAAACTAAGCTAATACAGGCTATGGTAGAAAACCCTAGATTGATAGAAAGACCTATTGTCATTAAGGACAACAAGGCAGCCATAGGTCGCCCTATTGAGAAAATTATTGCACTTTTGGATGAGGATTTAAAATAATTTATGATAAGATTTATGATAAACCTGTATAGCTTTTAGTTAATACTATGCTATACTGAGGCAATTAAATTCTACAAAGAGAGATACCTATGTTTAAAATCGCGATGATATTATTTTTTTCTATTTTACTGATGGCAGAAGACCCCAACTTTGATCATATGCTCAATAGCATAGATAAGGAAAATGAAGATCTTTTTTCTTCCTTTGGTAGTATTAAAAAAGAAAATAAATCTCAAGCAGAAGAAGAAAGAAGAGTAAATAGAATAGCCCAAAGAGAGAAAAAGGTACTTGAAAGAGAAGAGAAAGCAAAAGCAGAAGAAAAAATAAAACAGGAACAATTAAAAAAAGAACAAGAAGCTAAATTACTGCAAGAAGAAAAACGTTTAGAGCAAATTAAAAAAGACAAAATAGAATCCCAAGCCAGACTAGATGCTCAGCGAGAAAGACTGATGAAGCAAAGTAAAGAGGCTGCACAAAAGCGAGAAAAAGAAGCACAATTAGAAAAAGAAGCACAAATAAAAGCTAAAAAAGAAGCAAAAAAGAAAAAAGAACGCAGCAGACTTGCAAACAAAAAAAGAGCAGAAGAAGCCAAGAAAAAAGAAGCACTCAAGGCAAAGACACAAAATGCAATAGTAGAAAAAAAGAAAGTAGAAAATAAAAAGATATCTACCCAAGATCATTTAAATAGCTTACTAGGTGATGAATAATTTCAGCGCATTATGCTAAAATCCTACATTATTTATATGAAGGATAGCATTTGCTTAGTACAATAAATTTAACACAACGTTATGGGAAAAGAGTACTTTTCGACAAAATTAATATGACTCTGGATGCAGGTAAGCGCTACGGACTCATAGGTGCCAATGGTGCAGGTAAATCTACTTTTATAAAAATACTCTCTGGAGAGCTAGAAGCAAGTGATGGCGAAATACAATTACAAGCGGGTGTAAAGCTTGGTGTTCTTGGACAAAACCAGTATGCTTTTGAAGATTATACCTTAAGCGATGCAGTACTTTACGGAAATAAAAAGCTCTTTGATGCACAAAAAGAGAAAGAAAAACTGTATATGGAAGGCGACTTTGAATCTGACGAAGTAAATAATCGTCTAGGTGAACTAGAAATGATTTGTGCAGATGAAGACCCTACCTATGAATCTGACGTTAAGATAGAAAAACTTTTGGCATCTTTGGGCTTTCCTGCATCTAAACATGGGGATCTTATGTCTTCGTTAACAGGTGGAGATAAATTTAAAATTTTACTAGCACAGGTACTTTTTCTAAAGCCAGATGTGTTACTGCTTGATGAGCCTACAAATAACTTGGATATGGATACTATTGCATGGCTAGAAAATGAGCTTAAGCGCCATGAGGGTACCTTGCTTGTTATTTCTCATGATAGACATTTTATCAATGGTGTAGTAACCCATATACTGGATCTTGATTTTCAAAATATTCGTGAATTTACAGGAAATTATGATGAATGGTATATTGCTGCAAATTTGATAGCCAAACAAGCAGAAACAGACAGAGCCAAAGGTCTTAAAGAAAAAGAAGAACTTGAAAAATTTATTACAAGATTTTCAGCCAATGCTTCTAAGGCAAAACAAGCCACATCTAGACAAAAACAGTTAGATAAACTTGATGTGCAAGCGATTAAACTTTCTTCACGTCGTGACCCTTCTATTGTTTTTAAGGCACATCGTGACATAGGTAATGAAGTGCTAGAGGTAGAGGGTATTGAAAAATCTTATAATGGAAAGAAAGTTTTTGAAAGCCTTACATTAAAGGTAAATAAAGGTGATAAAATAGCTTTGATTGGTGGTAATGGTGTAGGTAAAACTACCTTGCTTCAAATTCTTATGGAAGAGCTCAAAGCAGAAACAGGTACTTTCAAATGGGGGCAAACCATTACCCATTCATACTTTCCTCAAAATACGACAGATTTAGTAATGGGAAGCGAAGAACTCCCACAATGGATACAAGGTTTTGATCCCAAATGGCATATTGATGATATACGAAAAACATTGGGGCGTATGCTATTTTCTGGCGAAGAACAAAAGAAAAAAGTAGATGCCTGTTCTGGTGGAGAAAAACACCGTGTAATGCTTTCTAAAATGATGATGGATGCTTGTAATTTCTTGGTTTTAGATGAACCAAATAATCACTTAGACCTTGAAGCTATTGTTTCTTTGGGTGAAGCATTGCATGGGTATTATGGTGGTGTGATTTGTGTCTCTCATGATAGAGAATTGATTGATGCTTTTGCTAATCGTATTATTAAAATTAATGAAGATGGAACACTTATTGATTTTGAGGGTGACTACGAAAAATTTGTAGAAATACACGGGCATTAATCACGAGCGATATTAATTTATATTCGTATAAACAGCCTGTACATCTTCGTCATCTTCTAGTTTATCCAAAAGGACATCTAGTTCTTCTATTTGTTCATTGCTAAGCTCTATGGGCGTATTGGCTATGCGTTCATGTTTGGCAGCTTTGATTTCTATATGCATCTCTTCTAGTGCCTTGTTAAGCTCACCAAAGGCAGCAAATTCACCAAAGACTTTAATAATGGCTTTGTCTTCACCTTCTTCTTGAGGTTCTATGGATTCTTCGATTTCTTCGAGCCCTGCATCTATAAGGTCTAGTTCTAATTCTTCTATATCCATGCTATCATTTTTGTAAAAAGTAAAGACAGATTTTTGGGTAAACATAAAGTTAAGAGAACCAGAGGTGAGCATTTCGGCTTTATTTCTAACCAATGCAGCTTTTACATTGGCTACAGTTCTTGTGCCATTATCAGTAGCACAATCTATAATGAGCTGTACACCATAAGGCCCTTTTGCCTCATAGTGTATCTCTTTGATGTCTGCAGCATCTTTGCCCTGAGCTCTTTTGATGGCTGCTTCTATATTGTGCTTTGGCATATTTTGTGCTTTTGCATTCAGTATGGCTGTACGAAGCGTAGGGTTCATATCTGGGTCTGGGCTACCTGACTTTGCTGCCATAGTAATGATATTACCTAATTTTGGAAACAGCCTTGACATTGCTCCCCATCTTTTTAGTTTAGATGCTTTTCTGTATTCAAATGCTCTACCCATTGTTTTGTTCCTTCTTAAGTCACTTTGATAGGGGTATTATACTGCTAAGTGCCTTTAAAGTTTAGGTGTATAGGTTTAGCATTTATAAAATTAAATGTAATAAAAGCAAAAATAAGATTGAATTTTTTGCTATAATAACTATATAAATAAAGGAAAAAAATGACATTAGAATATATCCAAGCCACTATTCAAAAAGAAGTAGGGGTATTATTATACTTTTCAGGAGAAAACTGCAATGTCTGTCATGCACTACGCCCTAAGTTTAAAGAGGTCTTTGACAAGGAGTTTGCACAGCTTAAACAAATTTACCTAGATGCACATGAAAATGCAGAAATTTCTACATATTTTTCTGTATTTTCTGTACCTACAATGATTGTTTTTATGGATGGAAAAGAATTCGCAAGAGAAGGGCGCTCTGTAAGTTTGTACAAGCTTACAGAAAAGCTAAAACGCCCTTATGGCATGATGACAGATTAGTGTTATTGTTTGGTAATAATAGAAATATTTTCAAAACCTTTGTTTTTTAGGATATCTATTACACTTACAAAGTATTCAAAAGCACTTGCTTTATCCATATGTAAAGAAACCAAATCTTTTTTAGGGTCAAGTTTGATGAGTTTTTCTTTGATTATGTCAAGACTTAGGGCTTCATGATTATAAAAATATTTACCTTCTTTATCTATGGCAATATGAATAGTTTTTTTCTCTTCACTTTTTTTGGAACTAGCAGAAGGCAAATCTACAACGATAGTTTTATTTTTTACAAAGGTCGATGTGGCCAATATGATAACAAGTAACACCAGAACAATATCGATAAATGGAACAACATTCATTTTGTCAAAGCGTTCACGTTTCATACTTGTTTTTCATCCTGTAGTATTTCCCACTTTGAAATAAGTATATCTAGTTTTGTAAGCAAGGCATTATAGAGCACTGTGGCTGGTATGGCAACAACCAGACCAGCTGCAGTAGCTTTGAGGGCAAGAGCAAGGTGTTTCATTATTTCGCCAGGGTTAATATCGTCTTGCTTATCTCCAATAATATAGAATGTAAGTATAATGGCAAGTACGGTGCCAAGCAATCCAATATAAGGGGCATTTGTACCTATGGAGGCAATCGTTGAAAGACGTTTGGAAAGATCAATTTCTAGTGCAAGCTTGTGTCTATAATCTTCTAGTTTCACAGAACGATAAAAAAGCATTCTCTCAATGAAGTAGGCAAAAGTTATAAAGCTCAAAAAAATAAGTAATCCTATTACACCATAATCTACGATATCTTTTAGTTGTTCTATGGGCACTTTGTATTCCTAGTGTTAAATTATTTTGTATTATATAGAATTGTCTGTTAATCTGTGTTAATAGTATTAGCAGTGTTGTAAATATTTGGCTACAGCATCTTCATCATTTGAGTGAGGCAGTATGATGTCTGCTACAGCTTTTACCTCATCTAAAGCATTTGACACAGCTACAGAAGTGCCTGCAAGATGAAACATTGCCATATCATTGACTGAATCACCAAAGACGGTTACATCTGTTATGTCACGCTCTAGATACTGCATTACTTTACTAAGGGCATGTGCCTTATCTCCCTCTGGATGCAAAATAGTTAAAAAATAGCCCCCAGAATATTTTTCTGGAGAAAGTTTACACTCTAAGTCCCTACCAAAGGTATTTTTGAGTTTTTGAGTTAGAGGATTAAGGGTTTGGAAATCACCAAAATATACTATTTTAAGATTCATATCCATTGTTTTATTTCGGGGATTAAATTGCATACGTGGATCATTTTTGTACCCTTTTAGGACAAATTCCTGATGCACATTTAGTTTGCGTGGATAAAGAAAAGACTCGTTTAAATCCATATCTTTTAGCCCTATAATGAAAGGGTCTATATCGAATTCTAATCCTATTTCTACCACAGCATCACCTAGTGATTTGTTGATAATTTTGAGATCTATTAATTTTTTATTTGGGGCAATAATCATTGTACCATCTAAAAGTATCATGGGTGCATCTAAATGGAGCTTATCTAAAAAGCTACGAGTTTTTTGATAGCTGCGCGCTGTGGCAACAGAGAGTAGGGCATCTTTGCTTTTGTTATTCCATATTTTGGTACTAAAATCAGATATAGTTTGGTCGCTACGTAAAAAGGTATGGTCTAAGTCGGTAATATAAATAGCTTCTTTCATATTAATGCTTACTAATATCGTAACGACTAGCCATAGAAAGAAAAAAATCTCTTAAAGCATAGGCTGTAGCAGCAGATACGGCCTTTATTTCATAGCCCATTGCAGGAGTTTGTGCGACCTCAAGTAGTACTTCTAGTTCTTCTATGGAGAAATCCTTAGCTGCTAAAAATGTTTTATTTTTAGCAGCTAATAGCATAGTCTTCAAATAACTTTCTTTGCGATTTTTTAAGTAAGTATCACCAAGCTTATCTCCCCCTTTAGAATTTTCTATTAGTGGCTTGATGAGCTCATCAAACATGATAATTATGGCTTCTTTGTTATTTATTTTTTTGCTTATTTTTTCTACAAGATTGATGCGTGTATTTGCTTCTGGATTATCTTGTAGGGTAGTTACATAAAGAGCACTTGCATTTTTTTCATAATTATTATCAGAAAGGGCAGAGATGAATTGTAAAAATATGACATTTTTATAATTTTGTAAGATAGAATCCATTTCATTTTCACTTAGATTTTTCTCTATGTATTCGTTAAATCGTATAGAAAGAAGTTGCATATCATAGGTTTTATCTTCTTCGTCAGTACGTGCGGAAAAACCATTTTGCATCGCAGAAAATTGAGACTCAAGACTCAACAATTCTTCTTCAGCTTGAGAAATAGACAAATACTGCTCTACTTGTTCAGAAGTAGCACAAAAAAGAAGCTGTGTATAAAGAGCAAGAGTGATTAATAATAATTTTTTCATAGGTTTATTATAGCGTATTTAAGGAGATAAAATATTTATCTCAACGGTACCAAGTTAGGATTTTAGTTTTTTGCCTGTAATCAAGACTGCAAAAAATCGTACACCCCAGCCCACAAATATAATAAGCCAAACCAACACAGAAAGATCAAAAAGTATCATAAAATTTTGTGTAAAAGCAGCAAAGAATGAAAGTAAAATACGTATGACTACAACAACTTGTGTCCAATAAAATAGATAACTTGTCCATTTATCTGCTTGCATGGTATTGCCAGAATGTCCCAATGTTACACGTGTACCAAAACCAATAAGCATTGTAAACACAAAACCAAGTAAAAGCGTATGTACATCTAGAGCTAAAAAATGAATATCTGAAACCATAGAAATAAAATTCGTAATCCCAGCCAAAATAAAGGCTACAGGCACCCAATACAGAGCGATATGTAATATCCATAATAGCGGGTTTGGGTTTGGAAAATAAATATCCCACCTCAGTAACTCTTTGGCTATAAAATATCCCAATGCTATATCTGTAATAAATGAAGCATGGGTGTATATGCCCTCTAGAAGTATATGCAAGATGAGTAAAGTTAAAATTATTTTGAGCAACTTAGGATTTTTTTCTACTAAGATATGAGAAAAGAAAGGCACCATACGTTGCGCTACTGAAAATGTGAGTAAAAAGAGATAAAGATATGTTGATATTTCTGTAGATAGTCCCATCAAGGGAGGGTAAAATAGCATAGCAATAATAAAAAGAAAATGAGCTAGTAGAGAGAATTTTAGAGAAAGTAGTATCCAGAACATATCAGTTTTATTATTATTACTAGTAGAATCATAGATTTTTTTGAGTATTAAAACACTTTTAAAATGGGCAATAAATAGAAGTACCATAGCTACAGATGAAAGAATAGAGCTAACAATACTTCCTAGTAGAAATAAAATTGAACCTAGATAAAAAAGGCTAAATATTGACATATATTTTTCTTTTTTTATGGCTGGAGTTGAAGAAAATTTAGGAAAAGTAGTAAATAAAAAAGCTAAAAAAGCAGGTGTAAACATAAGATAAGTAAGCCCATAAATATGAAAATCCAAAGAAGATACAGCAAGATTAAGTACACCTTTGTAAGAGAGTAAAAAAATTAACATCGTTACAAAGCCTGAAACAAAGGCTAATACAAAAAAAGGCTGATGGGGTTGTGAGAAAAAGTAGTGATTTTGTGAATCTTGAGAAAATTGCATGTGCATAACAAAGAAACCTTTTTAATTATTATCATAACAAAAAATATGTGCTAAAGCCTTGATACAAAGCAAGAAATAACTTGCAATGACAAGACGAAGCTATTTACGGCTACCTTGACCACCATTACGACTGTCACGACTACCGCCTGAGCGTCCATTTTTACCATTTCCACCACTGCGGTTACGACTAGAGGAATTTCTACTTCTGCTTCCACGGTTGTTGCGCCCACGGTTACGACCATTGCCTCCGCCACCACGGTTTTGCATGGCACGTTCTATTAGAAGTTCTATTTCTTCTATGCCTAGCCCAATAGTGTCTTTGCCTTTGACTGAGTTTTCACTTTGTATCATAGATGCAAGCAAGTGAGCAATTGTTACGATGTCAAGATCATGCTGAAGTGTTTTTACAAGTTCTATGGCTTTTTCTGTAACCTTTGTTTCTGCTATCTTGGCAATAAGTTCATCCGAACGATTATTTTGAACCTCCATGCGTGTAGGTATGACTTGTGTAACCATTTTTGCACCGACATCTTTTTCTATGCGTTTGATGGTTCTTAGCTCATTGGGACTAACAAGAGTAATTGCCTCTCCCGTCTTACCAGCACGACCAGTACGACCGATACGGTGTACGTAAGATTCTGAATCAAAAGGAATGTGATAGTTAAATACATGTGTAACATCATTAACATCCAGACCACGAGCTGCAACATCTGTGGCTATAAAAATATCTATGCCTCCTTGTTTGAATGCTCTTATGGTTATTTCTCTTTGTTTTTGCTCCATATCTCCATGAAGACCAGACACCTTAAAGCCTTGCGCTGTCATATGTGCTACAAGTCTATCTACTTCTTTTTTCATACGACAAAAGATAATACATTTATCTGGATTTTTATAGTCTATAAGTCTTACTAAGGCATCATCTCTTTCTCTTTCTTGTACGACATAGTAAAGCTGTGTTATCTTAGTATTTGTTTTTTCAGACTTTGTGATAGAAACGGTTTTAGGGCTTTTTAAGATTTGCTCTGCAAGTTTACGAATGGCATTAGGCATTGTTGCTGAAAACATAAGTGTTTGACGCTCTTTAGGAAGAAAAGTAAAAATATTTTTAATCTCATCTAGAAAACCCATGTCAAGCATTTCATCTGCTTCGTCAAGTACGACAAAGTTAGGGTTTATTTTTATTCTTCCAGACATAAGAAGATCCTGAAGTCGCCCAGGTGTGGCAACCACAACAGATGCTTGCTTAATGCGGTCTATTTGTTTACCATAAGCCGTACCACCATAGACAGTAGCTGTTTTTAGCCCTGAAAGTTTACCAAAACGGAAAAGCTCATCAGAAACTTGCATAGCAAGTTCACGTGTAGGTACAATGACAAGACCTTCTACGGAACCATCGGCTTTCATCATAGACATTATAGGTAAGCCAAAAGCAGCTGTTTTGCCTGTACCTGTTTGTGCTTGAGCAATAATATCGTGCCCTTCTAATATTAATGGTATGGCATCTTTTTGTACTGGAGAGGGTTCGGTAAAACCTGCTTCATTTACGGCTGCTTGTATAGTTTCTTTTAAGTTAAAATCAGTAAATTTCATAAATGTTTCTTTATATTTATATGTGGGGTGATATGTCTTGGCAATAGAACTGTTCTAAAGTTGCAAGTGGTTATATTGAACCCTGTTTTCTGCAACTTTATATCTGCCTAAAAGTAGGTCTTTAGATACATTTGTGCATAAAAGTTTGGCATTATAGCTAAATAAATAAGATTATGCTAGGATTATTTAGTTTTCTTATGATTTTATAAATAAATTGTTATAATATTACAGCAATCCCATTGCCAACTTTGCTTCATCTGTCATTTTGTCTTGTCCCCATGGCGGATCAAATACTATATCTACATCTATATTTTCTAGCCCACTTTGACGACTTATAATGCTTTTTACCAAATCTATTATGACTTGTGAAAATGAACAAGTAGCAGAAGTAAGAGTCATAGTAATCTTACACATTTTAAGCATAGAAACATCATTTGTCCAACATTTTACTTCGTAGATGAGTCCAAGGTCATAGATATTTACTGGTAGCTCTGGGTCGTAGATGAGTTTTAGGTGTTCTATAATTTTTTCTTCCATCTCTTTGTCTGAGGGTTGCTTATCTATAAATTTTTGACGCTCTGCTGCCATCTTTTCATCTATACTCTCTTGCGTAGGTTTCTTAAACTTTGCCTCATAAGCTAGTAGTTCTTCTGCTGTGGTGGGTACGTCATTTATATGTATGTCATTGATGTCCATTATGCTTTTCCTTTACATTTGTGCGCATAGGTATATACTTTCTTTAAAAAAGATTCTAAACTCTGCTGTCGTACAGGAGAGAGAAGCTCTATAATACCCATCTCTTCTAATATACTAGGATCAAAAGCCAGTACTTCTTCTACAGGACGGTTAGCAAAAATGTCAAGTAAAAGAGCTAACATACCCTTTGCCATTTCCGATGTTCCTTCGCCACGAAGCAAAAGGACACCCTCTTTACATTCTCCCATTAGCCAAGCGGCAGAAGCACAACCCACAACAAAGGTAGCGTCATTTTTTTCTTCTTCAGGCAAAGTAGTATGTTTTTTTCCTAAATCAAAGATATATTCTAATTTATCACTAGAGTCAGGGAAGAGGTCAAAGTCTTCTTTGTATCTAGCTACGGTTTCTATCATGTTCATTTTATTCTCCTGTAGGGTGTTGCGTCCTCACAACACCAAAATAAAATACCTTTTCAAAAGCCGCCTTAATACGTTCTTGATGTCTGGCATCTTTTACTGTTTCTATGAGCGTATTAGCAAAGGCAATGACAAGCATTTTTCTAGCTTCTATGTAGCTAATACCACGACTTTGAAGGTAAAAAAGCTGTTTTTCATCTAGTTGTCCAGTTGTTGCTCCATGAGATGCTTCTAGTTCATCTATATAAATCTCTAGCTGAGGTTTCGCTGCCATATATGCTTTTTCATGCAACAATATAGCTTTGGAATTTTGCTCAGCTTTAGTATATTTAGCAGAGTGATCCACTCGTATGAGTGCATCAAATATACCTCTGACATCAGCATCTAAGATATTTTTTGCTTCTTGCTTAGATGTTGAGCGTTCGCCTTTATGGACTATCTGTGAGACCGTACCACGTTTAGAGTTTTCGTTTAAGTAAAGTAAATGTCCAGCATCTACGTGAGCATGTGCATCTAAATTTACTTTTATTAGCTGAAGCCCTTGTCCACCACCTAGGTCAAAACTTTTAAGTACTGCATTTGCATTGTTTGCAACATTTACTTTGTGTGAAGCTATCATAGAGTAACGATGCTCTTTCATGCTGTGCATTTTAACAACTCGAAGCGTAGAATCTTTTGCTATATGCATATCATAACCATAAAGAACAAGCGTATTTTCTATGTCTTCGCAGCTAAAATCTTCATACAAAGTGGCATGACGGTTCGCTTGGTTATGCAGTACAATCCGATAATTTATGAGTGCATCAGATTTTGTAAATCGGTGTAAAAGTTCAAGCTGTGTATCGCCGTCTAGTTCTATCTTTATGCTAATAGGAGAAAGCAAATGCCCTGCATAATACAAAGGGTCAAAATGATCCATATCTATCATCTCACAGGCTTCATAATAAATACGTAAACCTTTAGGAGCAGTAGTGACGATACCATCTACTATTTCTATCTTATCTGCTTCTGCGATGTTTTGAGGTACATAAGTCAATGTCTTATAGTCTTTGTTTAAAAGTTTTTCTACATCAAAATAACGATAGGCTTCTGATTTCTTGTTAGGTAAACCCATAGAGCTAAACTTTTCAAGTAAAGCTTCTCTTCCTTCCCCTGTTATATTTTTTAAAGAAGAAAGTTTCATTATTCTGCCTCTATCGTATCATAACCATCTGCTTCTAGTTCTGCTACAAGCTCAGGGCCAGCAGTTTTGATGATTCGTCCATCTTTCAGTACATGTATGTAGTCAGGTTCTATGTAGTCAAGTATGCGTGAGTAATGCGTGATGACCAAAAAGCTACGTTTACCATCTTTCATTTTATTGATACCCTCTGAAACAGCTCTCAGTGCATCAATGTCCAAGCCAGAATCTATCTCATCTAGTATGATGACACTTGGCTCCAAGATGAGCATTTGTAGTATCTCGTTACGCTTCTTTTCTCCCCCTGAAAAACCTTCATTAAGAGAACGGCTTATCATGTCAGACTTCATACCAAGCGCTTCGAGGTGGCTTTTCATCGCACGCAAAAACTCTGCTGCGTTTAGCTCATCTTTGCCTTCATGTTTGAGCTTAGCGTTGAGTGCTGTTCTTAAAAAGTATGCATTGTTTACACCAGGTATCTCCACAGGATGTTGAAAACTTAGAAAGATGCCCTCCAAGGCGCGTTCTTCTGCTTCCATATCTATAATGCTTTTACCTTTATAGATGATGTCTCCACCTAGTATCTCTATGTCATAATGACCTACAAGTGCTTTAGAAAGAGTAGATTTCCCAGCACCATTTGGTCCCATGATGGCATGTACTTTTCCCTCTTCTAGTTCTAGGTTTAGACCTTTAAGTATCTGCTTGTCGCCTATCTTTACTTGTAAATTTTCTATCTTCATAATACTCTTACTCATCCTACACTTCCTTCTAATGTTAATTCTAATAATGCTTTGGCTTCTACCGCGTACTCCATAGGGAGCTTGGAAAAGACTTGTTTACAAAAACCGTGAACTATCATAGACACAGCATCTTCTTCGTTTATACCTCTTTGGCGTAAGTAAAAAAGTTGCTCATCACTTATCTTTGAGGTGCTTGCTTCATGTTCTATCTGTCCTTGGGTGTCTTTAGATTCCAAGTAAGGAAAGGTATGCGCACCACAGTTAGAACCTATGAGCAAAGAGTCACACTCAGAGTAGTTTCTCGCACCTTCGGCTGAAGCGTGTATCTTCACTAATCCTCTATAAGTGTTTTGTCCCTTCATCGCAGAGATACCTTTAGAGATGATGGTTGAAGAAGTGTTTTTCCCTATATGTATCATCTTGGTTCCTGTGTCTGCTTGTTGGGCTAGAGTAGTGACTGCTACGGAGTAAAACTCACCTACTGAGTTATCACCTTTTAAAATACAGCTTGGGTACTTCCACGTAATGACAGACCCCGTTTCTACTTGAGTCCACGAAACCTTTGAGTTTTCACCCTCACAGATGGCTCTTTTGGTTACAAAGTTGTAAATGCCACCTTTCCCATTCTCATCACCGGGGTACCAGTTTTGTATAGTAGAGTATTTGATCTCTGCATTTTTGAGGATGACTAGCTCAACTACAGCAGCATGAAGTTGATGCTCATCACGTGTGGGTGCTGAACAACCTTCATTATATGACACATGAGAGCCTTCATCTGCTATGATAAGCGTACGTTCAAATTGTCCTGTGTTTAGAGCATTGATTCTAAAGTAAGTAGAAAGCTCCATCGGACAACGTACATCTTTTGGGATGTAAACAAATGTACCATCTGTAAAAACTGTTGAGTTTAGTGCTGCAAAGTAATTATCTGCCATAGGCACTACTGAGAACATATATTTCTTCACAAGCTCAGGGTAGTCACGTATGGCATCAGAGATAGAACAAAAGATAACCCCATGCTTTTTAAGTTCCTCAGAATACGTAGTAGTCACAGACACAGAATCTACTACCACGTCAACAGCTATACCTTGAAGTTGTTTTTGTTCTTCTATGGGTATGCCCAGTTTTTCATAAGCTTCGATGATTTTAGGATCCACTTCATCCAAAGAGTCTGGGGCTTGTTTGGGTGCTGCAAAGTATGAGATAGACTGATAATTTATAGGTTCATA
>Ga0164313_10000328_pt1 | contig 36631 bp, 34 predicted proteins | sample GuaBasSedimGuay4_FD_113735 | JGI IMG/M metagenome (GOLD analysis project Ga0164313, IMG submission 113735) | Subseafloor sediment microbial communities from Guaymas Basin, Gulf of California, Mexico - Guay4, Core 4569-4, 0-3 cm | ecosystem: Environmental > Aquatic > Marine > Hydrothermal vents...
CCACCGACAATGCTGGCAAAGCCCATCGGGATCAGTGAACCTGACGGTGACACTCCGGTCTTGACAGCGACACCGATCAATATGGGTAACATCAAAACAACGATCGGTGTGTTATTGATAAAAGCACTTAGAAACGCGGTCAGAATCAGTGTCATTAATAGTGAAATTGCCGGACTGCGTCGCCACAGACGTGCCAGCAGGCGACCGACAGGTTCAAGTGCGCCCGTGCTGATTAAACCCTGACCGACAATCATCAGAGCACAGACTGCGATCAGTGCACGGTTACCAAAGCCCAGAAAGAAATCACTGGGAGCGAGAGTCTGACCTTCTGACTCGTAGGGAAATAGCTGAAAACCAGTCGCCAAAACCACCAACACAACCAGGCTGGTTGTTTCCAGTGGAATCTTGTCCCGTGTAAACAAGATGAGAGCAATGACGATCATAGCCATGACCGCCAACGCGTGCATGTTTGGTAAAGCTACCTCAAGCATGGCTGATTTTAATTACCCCTGAATAATGATTGACTGGGTAAGGCGAATAGCAGTGTACATCATCCTTAATGCGCAGGGTTCGGTGGATAATTTTTTTTCTCTTTTTTTGAGTGTAAATGGCTTGCCAGTCACCCTGCAACTGGCATATGCTTCCAGCGGTTTTTGTTGTGCCAGAACTCAGGAAAATATAGGGTGCAATCCAGATATCCTCTAATCAATATTGATCCGGTTGCGCTGTCAGTCGGTCCGCTGGACGTACATTGGTACGGTGTCATGTACTTACTGGCATTTCTGTCTTTCTGGGCCATTGGTAATCGCATGGCCAGGACAAGACGCTGGTATGGCTGGAACGAACAGCAGGTTAGCGATATCCTGTTTTTCGGTATGCTCGGGGTAATTCTGGGCGGCCGGATTGGCTATATGCTGTTTTATGGATTTGACCACTTATTACAAGATCCCCTGTCGCTATTCAAGGTCTGGGATGGGGGTATGTCTTTCCACGGCGGGCTTCTTGGTGTAATCGTGGCAATGGCCTGGTTTGCCAGGCGCACTGGCAAAACATTTTGGCAGGTGGCTGATTTTGTGGCACCGATGGTTCCGTTGGGTCTTGCGTTTGGCCGTTTGGGTAATTTTATCGGTGGTGAATTATGGGGACGTCTGACCGATGTGCCCTGGGCAATGATTTTTGCCAAGTCCACGGGCTTTGCCCCTGGCAATGCAACAGCACTGAATGAAGCCTGGCGATCCGGTGCACTGGATCATCTGGCGAGGCATCCGAGTCAGCTATACCAGGCAAGCCTGGAAGGGCTGGCACTATTTCTTGTCCTGATGGTGTATTCATCCAAACCCAGGCCGTCTGCGGCAATTTCCGGCTTATTCCTGCTTGGCTACGGAATATTTCGTTTATTTGTTGAGTTTTTCCGCCAACCCGATGACCACCTGGGTTTTCTCGCAATGCAATGGCTCACCATGGGAATGCTTTTGTCTTTACCGATGATAGCCGCAGGTGTCGTTATAATGTTGCTGGCGTACCGATCACGAGGTAGTTCATAACGATGCAAGCTTATTTGCAACTCCTGCAAGACATCCTGGATACCGGCAGTCGCAGGGAAGACAGAACCGGTACCGGAACGATCAGTTTATTTGGCTACCAGATGCGGTTTGATTTATCGCAGGGGTTTCCCTGCGTGACGACCAAGAAGCTACACCTGCGTTCGATCATCCATGAGTTGCTGTGGTTTTTAAATGGCGATACCAACATAAGCTACCTGAATGAGAACGGTGTCTCAATCTGGGATGAATGGGCCGATGCGGATGGCAACCTTGGACCTGTGTACGGGGCCCAGTGGCGAAAATGGGCGACGGCGGATGGCAAGCACATCGACCAGATCCAGCTATTGTTAGAAGACCTGCGTGAGCGCCCATATTCACGTCGTCATATCGTTTCGGCATGGAATCCGGCAGTTCTGCCGGACGAGTCGCGTAGCCCGAAGGATAATGCCCGTGAAGGCCTGCAGGCCTTGCCCCCGTGTCACACGATGTTTCAGTTTTATGTGGGTGATGGAAAACTGAGTTGCCAGATGTATCAACGTAGTGCAGATGTATTTCTTGGCATACCATTTAATATCGCATCATACGCTCTGTTAACGATGATGATTGCCCAGGTCGTCGACCTTGAACCAGGTGATTTCATCATTACCCTTGGCGATTCCCATATCTATCTGAATCACCTGGAGCAGGTCCGGACCCAGCTGTCACGTGATACCTTTCCATTACCGGTGATGAAAATCAATCCTGACAGGAAAGACCTGTTTGGTTTTGTTTACGGGGATTTTGAATTGCAAAACTACCAGCACCATGCGGGCATCAAGGCACCTATAGCCATTTGAACGCTGCCGATATGCAAAAAAAAGTAATCAGTTTGATCGCTGCGATGGGAAAAAACAGGGAAATCGGGCTGGAAGGGCGCATGCCCTGGCATTTGCCTGCGGAGTTACAGCACTTCAAACAGGCAACCATGGACAAGGCCATCGTGATGGGGCGCAAGACCTGGCAGGCCATCGGCAGGCCATTACCTGGCCGTCAGAATATTATCATTACCCGGAATCCGGAATTTCAGGCCAGCGGTGCTGATGTGTGCACATCACTGGCGGCTGCCATTGAGGTATCAAACAGCGGGGAAATTATGGTGATTGGCGGCGGTCAGCTATACGAGCTCGCGCTGCCGCTTGCGCAGCGGATGGTTCTTACCATGATCGATATCCAGCCTGATGCAGATACCTGGTTTCCCGAATGGCAGAAGCGGGATTGGCAACTAATGGATGAGTGTCATTATCAGGCCGATCAGAAAAATAGCCTTTCCTACCGGATATTGGAGTTTCAACGGCAGCGCACCTGAAACAGTTTCCTGTCTTCCAATCTGAAAGCACTCAGTTTCCCCCCCCAAACACAACCGGAATCCATTGCTATGTAGCGTTTCTTTACCCGCAGGCCTAACGCTGCCCAATGCCCGAATGCAACGGTGATTTCCCTTGTTTTGCGGTGTTTGTGTTTGTACCACGGTTTATACTTTTTAGGCTGGGTTCCCGGTGGGCCTGAAACACGGTAGGCGCCCCGGCCCGCTTCATCGCAAAAGCGTATTCGTGTGAGGATGTTGGTGATCAAACGCAGGCGGCCCCATCCGCGCCTGCTATCTCTCCAGCGCAAGGGCCTGTTGCCATACATTTTGCGTAAAAATTTACCACGATTGTCAGACTGCAAAATAGCAGACACCTCTTGCCCGGCGCTGATTGCATCCTGCCAGTTCCATTGCGGTATAACCCCGGCATGAACCCTGAGTATACGGTGCTCGTCCGACCAGGCCGCCAGTGGCTGTGTACATAACCAGTTCATCAGGGACTCGCAATCCTCCGCCAGGAAAACCTTGTTGAATTCCTTGTTTCGAGAGCGCCCGTCCGGGTGACGCTGTTGATTGGCCAGCAGGTGGAGGTCGTGATTTCCAAGGCTGACACTGACTGCCGGGCCAAGGCTTTTTAACAGGCGTAAGACCTGCAATGACTGTCCGCCGCGGTTGACCAGGTCGCCGCAACTCCATAGCTGGTCGATGGCAGGATCAAAAGCTGTTTTTTCCAGAATCCGCTGCAGGGAGTCGTAGCAGCCCTGTATGTCGCCAATCAGATAAGTAGGCATAAGTGTTTACAGGCCCCGGGCTTAATGGAGCGGGGTGTCCGGGTCGTGTAGTGTGAATTCAGGGATTTCGCCAACCACACCCTCACCAATGACTTCCTCAACCGACCCATCCGCATGCGTGATAATCCAGTGGCGGTTGCGCCACCACATGGACCGGGATACTGGGGTTCATGATAAAACCATTTCCTTGAACATTGAGTTGGGTCTTCAGTCTGCATCATAATCCAGTGTCCGCGCAAGCGCAGCAAATTGCGACAGGCTGAGTTGTTCAGCCCGTTGTCCGGGATCAATCCCGGTCGCGACTATCTGCGCAGCACTGAACAGCTTGCCGAGGCTGTTGCGCAGTGTTTTCCGGCGTTGCGAGAAAGCAGCCGTTACCACTTTTTCCAGGTTCCGGTCTGATCCGACCTCAAATGGCGGTGATTGAAGTGGCTGTAAACGAACAATGCTGGAACTGACCCGGGGCGCTGGTGTAAAGCTTTCCGGTTGAACATCAAACAGTGGTGTGACTGTGCAGCGAAACTGCGTCATGACGGACAAACGTCCGTAAGTCTTGCTGCCCGGGTCTGACGCCATGCGCTTCACTACTTCTTTCTGCAGCATAAAGTGCATGTCAATGACCAGTGAGTGCCAGCGTAACAGGTGAAAAATAAGTGGAGTGGAAATATTGTAAGGGAGATTACCAATCAGCCGGAAGGGCCGGTTGCCGGTGATTTCAGAGAAGTCGACCTGCAGTGCATCACCGGAGTGGATAGTAATGTTGTCTGTGTGAGCGAATTTCTTTTCAAGTTGCGCAACCAGGTCGCGGTCGATTTCGAGTACATGCAGTTCTGCACCACTGGCGATTAATGGCTCTGTGAGTGCGGCCTGACCCGGGCCAATTTCAAGCAATAGATCACCTGGACGGGGAGCGATGCTGGCAATGATGCGATCAATGACCTTTTGGTCGTGCAGAAAATTCTGTCCAAACCGTTTGCGCGCCCGGTGCTTCATTGACACATGCCCTGTGCCGTCAATGCTGCTATATACATGCTGGAAGCATCGGCGCGGTTCTGCCCGGCGATATCCAGAGCAGTTCCGTGGTCAACTGATGTACGGATAAATGGCAGACCAAGCGTAATATTCACCGCGTTGCCGAATCCCACGTGCTTCAGGACCGGCAGGCCCTGGTCGTGGTACATGGCTATAACTGCATCACAGTTGGCCAGGCGCGGAGGTGTGAACGCCGTATCGGCCGGCACCGGGCCGTAAACATTGATGTCCTCCTGACGGCATTCATCGATGGCTTTCAGAATGATCTCTTCATCTTCATGACCCAGGTGCCCACCTTCGCCGGCATGCGGGTTCAGGCCCAGCACCTGGATTGCCGGTTTCCCGATATCAAACCGGTGGCGAAGTTCATGGTGTGTAATGCCTATGGTCCGGGCAACATTCTCCCGTGTAATTGCATCTGCAACATCCCGCAAGGGCAAGTGGGTTGTCACCAGGGCAACCCTCAGTTGCTCTGCTGCCAGCATCATGACGACTTTCTCAACCCCGGCCAATGCTGCCAGCAATTCGGTATGGCCACTGAAAGCAATACCGGCATCATTGATCACGGCTTTGTGTACCGGCCCCGTTACCAGTGCACCACCGTGCCCGGCGCGAACCAGCCTGACTGCTGATTTTATCGTTGATACGACATATGCCGCGTTTGCAGGGTCGGGCAGACCGGCCTTCGCTGGTGTGATGAGTGATTGCGGAAAGCAACTGAGTTTGCCGGCCGATACAGTATCACCCGGATGCCAGGGGCTGACGGGTATCCTGAGTCCGAGTGCATCGGCAGCATCGATTAGCAGTTGCGGGTCAGCGACTGCCAACAAGCGCAGTTCAGGGTGCTCATGGGCGAGACGAATGGTGCATTCAGGCCCAATACCCGCAGGTTCGCCCGGTGTCAGGACGAGCACCGGGATATCCTTAATCACCGGAAATTATGACGGCAGTCTGATTTCAACAAATGCCTCGTCACGCATCTGCTGCAGGAAACGCTCGATTTCAATGTCCATTTTCTGTTGCCGCAGGTTATTACGGGCTGCGTTGCGGAGCGATTCATCAGTTACATCTTTTTCGCGCATACCGAGGCGCTCAATAATGTGCCAGCCATTTTCACTCTGGAAAGGCTCAGAGAGATCGCCATCTTTCATCGCAACCAGTGTCTGTTCCATGCGCTCGCCGTAAGCCTGTGGGGCAAACCAGCCCATGTCGCCACCGAGGTTGGCGCTGGAAATATCATCAGAGTTCTCCCTGGCAACGGTTTCAAAATCTTCACCACCCACCAATTTTTTATGAATATCCCGGATTCGCTGCATGGCTTCGCGTGGGCCAACCAGGTCGTTAACCTCGACCATGATATGGCGGGCATGGTACTCCGTTGTCATTACGATACTGCGGTCCCGGAAGTCATTGACGATCACTATGTGAAAGCCGGCAGGACTGCGGATCGGAACAGTGAACTGGCCTGCCCGCATATTTTTGATGGAGTCAGAGAACGCCACTGGTACAGAATTCAGGTCACGCCAGCCGACCAGTCCGCCTTCCAGCGCCTCCTGGCTATCTGAGTAACTGATTGCAGCCGAGGCAAAATCCAGACCTTCTTCAAGTTGCTGGTAGACATTGTTCGCCTTGCTTTCCTGTGCAGCAATCGTCTGTGGCGTCGCACCTTCCGGCAGAGCTATCAGGATGTGAGATATATTGTATTCACCACTGTTGAACCGTTCGGAGGCCAGCAATATCTCAATTTCTGTATCTGTAATCGGATCCATGCCGTTGACCACACGCTGGCGTAAACGCTCGGTCATCATCTCTTCACCAATATTTCGGCGAAATTCTACAAAACTTTCCCCTTCGGCTTCGATGACCTGACGCATTTGCATCATGCTGAGATTGTTCTGTTGTGACAACCTGAGCATTGCCTGGTCAATATCGTTATCACTGATGCGGATACCGGTTTGGAACGCGCGTTGCAACTGTAGCCTGCGCACGATCAGGCGCTCCAGCACCTGCTTTTCAATCAGGTGCTTAGGCGGCAGATCACCACCTTGCTGACGAATTCTATCCACGATTCCCTTGACGGCAAGGTCCAGCTCGCTTTGCAGGATGATGTCATCATCAACCAGGGCGATAATGGAATCCAGTTTCTGTCTTTGCTGTGCTTGCACTGTGCTGCTTGCCAATACGGATACCAGTGCCATACATGCAAGCCATATCATGGCCCGGCTCATCGGTTGGAATGTATATGTCATAAAGATAACTTCTCCGGAAACCCAATCAGGCGATAATACGCCAATTCGAGCCGGCTATTTTAACCTATACCGAAAGTGTTCGAAATGGGTTTAATCTGCCAGGTCATAAAACAGCGGTGCAGACCTTCGGCCGATGTTAGCCAATCCCTTGAGCAGCAACTGCACATAGATGGCATCGCGATGGTCACCTTCACGGTTTCTGAGGAATCGTTTGGCGACCACCCTCAATGCCCAGCAACAACTGTCATATTGAAAGCCGGCTTCAGCAGAGAGTAAATCTGAATCCTCTATGGAGTAATTTACCCGCCCAAGAACCCGCCAGCGCTCGTTGAGAGGCTGGTAATAGCGTATATCAAACTGATCCAGACTATCCCGTCTGAAACGGTACTCAGCACCCAGACGCAGGCCATTATCCGACCGGTGCGTTATACCAAGCACGGCAACGTCAATTTGACTGTTTTGCCAATCCCATTGAGCCGAGATGCGACTGCTGAGTCGCCGGGTTGGATGCAGGACAAACTCGGCGATGAAGGGTGAGGCGCTGTCATCCAGCGGTTCATTACCTTCAAGCGTCACTTTTTGGCTTTCAAAATATACGATCTGGCCAAAGCTCAGACTCCACAATTCATGCCCGGTGCTCTGGTTAATAGAGCGTGTGGTCAGGGCAAGTGTCAACTGGTTGGCATCTGACTGCCGGTCTGCACCAGTAAAGCGGTTGTGATGAAATAGTTGACTGAAACCAAATGTAAACGGTGCAGTATCAAAGTCCGGAAATTCATTCTGATCTTCAAATGGCACGTACAAATAAAACAGTCTGGGCTCCAGCGTTTGCAGCATACCGTTGCTACGGTATTTTTCCATGAACAAGCCGCTGTCAAAGCTGAGAATTTCAGTACCACGGTTGAGTGACGTTTCGCCTGGCAGGTCGTGCCAGTCAAGCCCATACGTTGTATAGCGATAGCCCACACTTGGCCGCATATAGCCCCAGTCTGTACGGATATTCCATTCAATCCGGGGGTAAATATCAAATCGAGACCCGGTCACACCAACATCGCGGTCAAAATAAACCAGCTCAGTATCCATTCGCATTCTTAAGCCCAGATGGCCCAAAGGGCGATCCAGGTAAAATGCCAGTCGTGGCAACCTTCGGTATGGTTCATTAGACGCCGTTACTGCCTCGTCAATGACCTGAAAAACATCGGCAATAGCTGAAAAAGTCCAGTAGCGGCCACTTCCGGTAATACCAGCTTTGCTTCGCAGGTACTGTCTTGATGCGCCAGCCAGGCTGTTGCTGAAATCCTGAAAGTATTGATCATCGCTGATACGGTCCACGATCACACGACTGCCCCAGCGTCTGGAAAGACGGGCGTTGTGTTCAAAGCGATAATGATAACGGAGTTCGCGGGTTTTCTTGTCACTTGGCAACCAGTCAAAGTTCAAACTGCCACCTGTGCGCCGGGTAATAAACCGGTACTCCGCTGTCAACATGGCACCACGCTCGGTGAAATAACGCGGTGTCAGCGTTGCGTCATGGTTGGCTGCAATATTCCAGTAGTAGGGGATACTGAATTCAAATCCGTTGTCATTGGCGGTGCTGATAAAGGGGTAGAGAAAACCACTTTTGCGACGGTCGTCAATTGGAAATGTCATGTAGGGCAAATACAGAATGGGTATATTGAAAAACTCCAGTTTGGCTGCCCTGGCTGTGCCGACACCGGTGTCAAAATCCAGCTGCAACTCATCTGCTGTCAGAACCCATTCCGGCTCTTCTCCCGGGCAGGTGGTAAACCTCAACTGTCGTAACAGTGAGTGGTTTGCTGAATCAACAATCACTTCTTTTGCAGTGCCATTTGCACTTGAGCCGGTTAATCCATAGTCAACATCTGTAAAAAGGCCACTTTCGGTCAGGAAACTGTAATTGGCACTGGAACCACTGATATGCAGCACAGAATCTTCATAATGCAGCTTGCCCGGCATGATGACGGTCTCAGTTGCCGGGTCATAACGCAGAAGCCCGGTTTTTAATAGCTGGTCTGCCCTGCGCAACTCTACATGGCCCCTGGCTTCGGCCGCTTGAGCGTCACCGGCATCAAATTCATTGGTCCGAAGTGTAATGGGGGCGGATTCACGGTCGGGAATTTCTGTGCGCATGGTTGCCAGGCTGGGTCCGGGGCAAGCGACAGCCGGGCCATCGTCCAGGCCAGCCTCTCGATCGGTCGGTCCCGGTCTCACCTTCTCCCCGGCAGCTGCAAATGCTGTATTCCAGCTGGTTGTCAGCACTATCGCGAGGGCCGACATCAGGATCGTAATTTTTATCTTTTTCAGGATCACAAATTAGTGCCGTATTTGATCAGGGTCAGCCCACGTATTGTACCAAAGGATCGGATATTGAATAGTCCGGCTTGCGCTAGTGTACTGGCTGAAGCAATGGCATCACAGGATTGCATTAACCATATCTGCCGCTGATCTTGAGGCAACTTTGCCTGCTGCCCGGCCAGTTTGTGAAATTCCTGCATATCTCCACCAGCCCTGGCGTACAGGTTATTGAAAGCACAATGCCCACCTTCGTAAGTGTTGTAAAGTGCCAGTTTGGCGTTATTGACCGGCTCGGCAAACCAGCTTGAAAAGTAGTTCTCATTATCCCACTTTTCCGCTCTCAAACGATCATAGGACAACGTCAGCCCTTGCAGTATTTCAATCTTCAGCCTGCGTTTCCGGGCAATGCTGCTGTTGGATTGATAAAGCTCTGACAGATCCCGGCGGACATCGCTGATGAGCAAATTGAACTCTTTGTCAACGGTCTGTAACACTTGCCACTGTTGCAGTTCTGACTGCCGTCCGGCGGTTTCCAGCCATATTTTTACACCGGTCTCTTCCACGAAACTGGCATAACTTTCATTAAATTGGCCATCACCTTTGACATACAGACGCTGGTGAGCCAATTCATGAAACAGGAAAGATGCCATGTGGATATCAGTGCCGGTCAACATGGTACTGAGCAAGGGGTCCTTAAACTTGCCAAGCGTTGAATATGCAGGGGCGGCTGCGAGATAGACATCCAGACCCTTATTGCGCAACCTGGTTGCTGAGCGCTCTGCTTTGAGTTGCTTGAAGAAACCGCGGTAAGGCACGCAGCCTGCGACGATGAAGCACCATTTTTTTGGCTGCAGTGAAAATTCTTCTGTCGCGACAACATTCCAGACCAGCGAATTGTTATCCAGTTCGACATAACTGGTATAGCTACCATTGGCTGGCAGGTCCAGTGCCGTTTCTGCAAATGCCAGGATGCTGGTTGCGGCCCGCAACTGCCCGACCAGTTCTGTGTCTGTGGCCGGGTCAACGAGCAGTGAAGGGATATCCTGGCGCGCCTGCATCAGTTTCCACTGGCCCGAGATCGCCTGTGCATAGTAGCCCGGCCCGGAACAGGCACTCAGCAACAGCACCAGAAACAGCCAGCATAAACAATAGAAAAACCGACCTGTAGGAGCCGCGTCCCCGCGGTGAAGCTCTTGTTCTTTTGCTTCACCTGAAAAACTCGCCGCGGGGACGCGGCTCCTACAGTTCAGGAACGAACTCAAGTGATGCGGAATTGATGCAATAGCGCAGGCCGGTCGGTGGTGGGCCATCATCAAAGATATGCCCGAGGTGTGCTTCGCATTTTGGGCATAGCAGTTCGATACGGCTCCTGCCAAAACTGTTGTCTACACGCTGTGTGATTTCTGCTGTATCCAGTTCGCCATGAAAGCTTGGCCAGCCGCAGCCGGAATGATATTTGCTGTTTGAATCGAACAGCAGATGCCCACAACAGATGCATTGATAGCGGCCGAAATCGACGTGATCACAATATTTTCCAGTGAAAGGTGCCTCGGTGCCGGCCTCGCGGGTGACGCGATACTGCTCCGGGTCCAGTTGTTCCCGCCACTGCTGCGGGTCTTTGTTTATTTTCTTCATGATGCCAACTCCTACATGCCATGGCATTGTAATGTATCCTTTCAGTCATGTTGGGATACGATTAACAAACCGGAGTGTTTGCAATGTCTGAAATACGACCTTTTCATCTTGCCATACCGGTCAACGACCTGGCACAGGCGCGATTGTTCTACGGTGAGAATCTGGGGTGTAGTGAGGGTCGAAGCAGTTCGCACTTGGTAGACTTCAATTTTTTTGGACACCAACTGGTATGCCATCTGGACGAAGGCGGGCAGGCCAATGACCCTTTACAAAACACGGTTGATGGCGATGCCGTTCCAGTACCGCACTTTGGTGTTATTCTGACCATGGATCAGTGGAAAACCCTGCGGGATCGACTTATTGCTCTTGGTACCGGATTTGTTATTGAGCCTCGTATCCGCTTTCAGGGCAAGCCAGGTGAGCAGGCCACCATGTTCTTCACCGACCCGTCGGGCAACGCGCTTGAGTTCAAAGCATTTGACCACGACCAACGGATATTTGAAAAATGACCATGGTCAAGATTTTTGAAGATTTTGATATCACGCTTGTTGGTTACTACCAGTCAGTGCTGGAATCCAACAATATCGAAACGTTCATGAAAAACCAGTTCGGTACCGGCGGCCTGGGTGAATTGCCTTTTGTCGAGGTCGTTCCACAACTTTGGGTGTTGAACGAAGCGGAAGTACCACGTGCCATAGCCTTGCTCAAAGCATTGCAGGAAGACCTGTAGGAGGCACGTCTCGCGCCGATGCTCTTGTGGTACAAATTAGAAAGCAAGAGCATCGGCGCGAGACGCGCCTCCTACAGGTCTTCGCCGCGGAGTTGTCGTACTTCCTTTTCCAGGCGTTCGGCCGTCAGTTCAGCAGGTGGTATAGGCTGGCCAATTCTCAGTTCAATCCTTGCGCGGAATTTATATGGCCTGCGCTTGTGCAACGGGTCTCTCCGGCTGAATAGAGAACCCCACAAATTACACAGTGCCATCGGTATCACTGTGACCGCTTGTTCGCTAACAATTTTCTCTACACCTTTTTTGAAGGAATGAATCTCCCCATCTGATGTGATGCTGCCCTCCGGGAAAATTCCCAGCACATGGCCTTCCCTGATTTCCTCATGAATACGCTCATAGGCTTGTTCGAGAATTTCACTGTCTTCGTGGTGAGATGCTATTGGTATGGCTTTGCCCGTTTTGAAAATAAAGTTGAGGATCGGGATTTTAAAAATTTTGTAATACATCACGAAACGAACTGGTCGCCTGATCACACCACCGACAATCAATGGGTCAACAAAACTGACATGATTGACCGCCACGATTGCCGCCCCGTTTTCAGGAATATTTTCTACTCCGGTAACCTCTACGCGGTAAATTGTGTGTATCAGGATCCACACCAGGAACCGCATCAGGAACTCGGGTACAACTGTGAAAATATATACAGCCACAACCAGGTTCAAAATAGCTGTGAACAGGAACAATTCCGGAATTGTGAAACCGATTTTACCGAGCAATAACATTGCAATGATGGCTGAGGCCACCATGAACAAGGCATTAAGAATGTTATTTCCTGCTATTACGCGGGAACGGTGTGATGGAGCGGTGTTTTGTTGAACCAGCGCATACAAAGGCACGATAAAGAATCCGCTGAATATGCCGATCATCACCAGGTCAAATATGATGCGCCAGTTCGCAGCCAATGCAAAGAAACTGCTTAAAGTGGCATGTATCGCGGGCACGGACGGACTGGCAAAATACATGTCGATACCAAATATAGTCAGGCCAATGGCACCAAACGGCACCAGGCCGATTTCTACCTGTCCACCGGACAGGCGCTCGCATAAAAGTGAGCCGGTGCTGATGCCGATGATGAACATGGCCAGCAAGGTGGACATTAGTCTTTCATCACCGCCCAGGACATTTTCTGAGAAACTCGGAATCTGCACGAGGAAAGTTGCACCAAAAAACCAGAACCAGGAAATGCCCAGCACACTGTTAAGCACGATCCGGTTTTCCTTGATGAAACCAATATTGCGAACCGTCTCCGCAACAAAATTCCAGTTAATCTTGAGGTCAGGGGCCACGGCTGGCGCCAGTGGGATGCCACGGCTGGCAATATAGCCTATGACTGACGTTATCAACACTGCCCCGCTAACCCACACAGGCCAGCCACCATCGATACCCATCAATAGCGGCCCGGCGATGGTGCCACCCAGGATAGCGACGAATGTACCCATTTCCACCAAAGCATTGCCACCGACCAGTTCGCGCCGGTCAAGAACCTGTGGAATGATCCCGTACTTGATCGGACCGAACATGGTTGACTGGAAGCCCAGCAGGAACAACACACCCAGCAACAGCGGCAGGTAATCAAGCCAGAAGCCGAGGGTTGCGAGCAGCATGATCACTATTTCGAACAGCTTGATGCGGCGAATCTGTGCAGATTTCTCATACTTGTCAGCAAACTGCCCAAACAGGGCTGAGAACAGAAAGAAAGGCAGGATAAATGCCATTGCGCTGAGATTAACGACCTGGTCGGTATTCAGACCGGCGATTTGGCTGCTTTGAAAAACCACCAGCGCCGCGAGCCCGTTTTTAAAGATATTGTCATTGAAGGCACCGAGGGCCTGGGTGACAAAGAACGGCATGAAGCGCCGTTGCCTGAACAGTTCAAATTGTGAGTGGCCGGCCATCTGATTATTCGCGAACTAACCGGCGAACGAAGTCAATACACCCGCAATGGTCGCCGTCATCATCGTCGCCAGTGTTCCACCCAGTACGGCACGCATACCCAGCCGGGCGATGTCGGATCGACGGTTGGGTGCCAGACCACCAATACCGCCCAGTTGTATTGCGATGGAGGAGAAATTGGCGAAGCCGCACAAGGCGTAGGTCGTGATCAGTACCGAATGCTCGGAAAGCGTGTCCTTGATTTCACCCAGGTGCAGATAGGCCACAAATTCATTGATGACAATTTTTTCACCGATGAGCCCACCGACGATGGCAGCCTCACTCCAGGGGATACCGATAATCCAGGCCAGTGGTGAAAGGATAAAACCCAGGATGATGGACAGGCTCAGTGTCTGGCCGATAAATTCTGAAATACCGGTGACTTCACCAATCCATTCCAGCGGATAGTTGACCATCGTGATCAGGGCAAAAAATGCCAGCAGCATGCCACCGACATTGAGTGAAAGTTTGACACCGTCCGCCGCACCGTTGGCCGCCGCTTCGATCACATTGGTGGCAGTTTTTTCAATTTCCAGGTGGACTGAACCCCTGGTCAGCGACTTTTCGGTCTCTGGTTTCAGGAGTTTGGCAATGACGATGGTTGCCGGTGCCGCCATCACGCTGGCTGCCAGTAAATGCCGGGCATAGAACAACCTTTGTACTTCATCGGTGCCGCCCAGCATGGCGATATATGCGGCCAGTACGGCACCGGCAATGGTGGCCATGCCGCCGACCATCATGGTGAACAGCTCTGACTCCGTCATCTTGGAAATGTAAGGGCGAACAACTAACGGTGCCTCGGTCTGGCCGATAAACACGTTGGCGGCGACCGACAGCGATTCAGAGCCGCTGATCCGTAAAACCTTGAGCATCACCCAGGCCATGCCCTGGACAATTTTCTGCATGATTCCGAGGTGATAGAGCACGCCCATCAAGGAGGCAAAGAAAATAATGGTCGGCAGCACCTGGAAGGCAAAAATAAACCCGAATTCAGATGCTTTGGCCAGATCACCGAAGACAAACACGGCTCCGGCCATGGCAAAATCAATAACCTTGACGAATACACGGCTGATGACATCAAAGAACTCCCGCCCGCCGGGAACCAGGATGACAATGAAGGCAAAAACAATCTGCATGCCGATCCCCGCTGCAATCTGCCACCAGTCTACTGATTTCTTATTGCTTGATAATGTATAAGCAACTGACATCAGTACTGCCAAGCCGAATAAACCAAAAGCGATGCTGCCTATCATTCAGAACTCCCCGAATGGAATATTTTTGTTAGTGGAGCAATGTATAGGCTTTGGGGGTGAGTGGCAAATTTTGGAATCGCAACCAGCAGAGATGCTGACTCTTTTCCGTGGGACATCGCCGCGAGACGCGGCTCCTACGATTCGTTCGGGCATTGCCGCGTTGTAGGAGCCGCGTCCCCGCGGCGATTTGTATCGGCTTATGAAACAATACAGGAAGGTTCAGAGTTTGATGCCGGCCCAGTGCTGCCCGGCCCACTGCTGGGCGCATGCAATGGCTTGTCCGGAGCGGTACAGGATGTTGATTACCCAGACGCCAACCAGGCCAAAACCAAGCACTGGCCCGATGATATAAGCGAATGGCAGAAAGAAACCCCATTGAGCAATGACACTGATCCACATGCTGCGGCGGGTGTCTCCGGCGCCGATCAGTGAATTCATCAATACCATACCACTGGTATCAAAGCCGATAGCGAGTGCCCATAGAATCATCGGCACATATGCCAGTTGACGGGTTTCCGGGTTGGTCAGGAATACACCAAGCAGGGTGTCGGCAAATGGTATCAGAATAATGCTGAGAGTCACCCCGTAGACAAGGCTGATGGCGGCGGCATTCCAACCCCATTTATAAGCATCTTCCGTGTCTCCGCGTCCGAGTGCGTTGCCCACCAACGTGGTGGCGGCCAAAGAAATACCAAATGCGGGCAGTATTGCAGTGATATGGAATGTCATCAAAACGTTGACGGCGGCGACCTCGGAGGTTCCTATCTGGCTCATGATCCAGATCAGGGTGACCAGGCCGGCAGAGAAAAACAATTGCTGCAGACTGGAGGGCAGGGATAGTTTGAATTGCTGCCACAGAGTGTTGCGACTGGGGATCCGGTGCAGGAAGCCCTTGTCATGAGCGTGTCGCCAGGCAAAAAAGAAATACAGGGCAGTGCCGATATACAGTGAAATAGTTGTCGCCAGGCCGGCACCAACGACACCCATTTCAGGCGCACCCAGATTGCCGAATATCAAAACCCAATTCAGGAAGATATTGATCGCATGCATGATCAGCAGCGTCTGCAGGTAAACGCCGGTCATATGGATAGCGCTCCAGTAACCGCGGAAGGAAAAATTCATCCCGACCGCCACCATGCTGAGAATTCTGACCTGTAAATAAGGTACGCCCTGTGCTATCACCGATGGGTCATCACTTAAAAAGGCATAGGCTGATGGTATGGTCTTGTACAGTAACGCACATAGTGGCAGGCCAATGAGCAAAGAGAGTATCAACCCGCCGTTTAGCGGGATGGCTGTCTCGTCATGCCTTCCTTCACCCAGCCGTCGGGCCGCAAGTGCCTGGACACCGGCAGACAGGCCGATGATAAACGAAATGGCCAGGTAATTAGAAAAACTGCCGATACCCGTGGCGGCCAACGCAGAATCACCCAGGTGGCCAACCATACCAATATCGACCAGGTTCAGGATGTTTTGTGACATCATCCCGCCCATGATGGGCAGGGCTATGGACCAGATTGATTGGCGCCTGTCCCGGCCGGGCCAAAGATCGTGTATTCGAGCCGTGAATGTCACTCCGCAAACAGCAGAGTTTCACGCGTGGCGGCAAAACGGATGTCCGGCCAGCGTTCTTCGGTTAATTGCAGGTTCACCCTGGAAGGAGCGATATAAACCAGTTGATCAGCCGCGTCGCGGGACAGGTTACTCATCAGTTGGTTGGTGAAATCAGCCAACATTTTCTCATCTTCGCAACTCACCCAGCGTGCCGTTTGTACATTCACATTTTCAAAAATGGCATCCACGTTGTATTCACTTTTCAAACGGTAGGCTACTACATCAAATTGTAATACGCCCACTGCACCCAATATCAGTTCATTGCCGATCAATGGCCGGAAAAACTGGGTTGCACCTTCTTCGGATAATTGCATCAGTCCTTTTTGCAGTGCTTTCAGTTTTAACGGATCACGCAACTGGGCACGCCGGAACAGTTCCGGGGCAAAATTGGGGATGCCGGTAAATTGCAGTTTTTCACCTTCGGTAAAACTGTCGCCAATGGCAATGGTGCCATGGTTATGAATACCAATGATGTCGCCGGGCCAGGCCTCTTCAACGTGGCCGCGGTCCTGTGCCATGAAGGTCAGGGCATTGGCTATCTTGATTTCCTTTTTCAGGCGTACATGCCGGATTTTCATACCCTGGCTGAATTTACCGGAGCAGATACGCATAAATGCGATCCGGTCACGATGGGCTGGATCCATATTGGCCTGGATTTTAAAAATGAAACCGCTCAATGTGGTTTCTTCACTTTCCACTTCCCGTCCGACCGTTGCCCGGGAGCCTGGTGCCGGGGCATGTTCGACGAAAAAATCCAGCAATGGCGTAACACCAAAATTATTGATCGCAGAACCGAAAAATACGGGTGTTTGATCACCCCTCAGGTAAGCCTGGGGATCAAATTCATGGCTGGCGCCCTGGACCAGTTCTATTTCTTCACGTAGTTCAGCTGCGTCATATTCACCCAATCGTTCATCCAGCAGCGGGTTATCGATACCCTTGATGATTTCAGCCTGTTGGGTGACGTAGTTTCTGCCGGATTCATACAGGTGAACGGTATTGTCCAGCAGGTGAAACACGCCTTTGAGACGTTTGCCCATGCCGATGGGCCAGGTTATGGGTGCGCACTCGATTCCCAGCACAGACTCAACTTCATCCAGCAATTCAATCGGGTCCCGGCCTTCGCGGTCGAGTTTGTTGATAAATGTAAAAATAGGTGTCTGGCGCAGACGGCAAACATCCATCAGTTTGATCGTGCGTTGTTCCACGCCCTTGGCACAGTCAATCACCATCAGGGCAGAGTCAACAGCGGTCAGTGTGCGGTAGGTATCCTCCGAAAAATCGGCATGTCCCGGTGTATCCAGCAGGTTGACGATACAATCTTTGTAGTCAAACTGCATCACGGATGAAGTAACGGAAATACCGCGTTCCTGCTCCAGTTTCATCCAGTCGGATGTAGCGTGCCGGGCAGCCCGCTTGGACTTGACCGCACCTGCCATCTTGATTGCTCCGCCGAACAGCAGCAACTTTTCAGTCAGCGTGGTTTTACCTGCATCGGGGTGCGAAATAATGGCAAATGTACGCCTGCGGGCGATTTGATGTTGCAGTTCTGACATGAGGTTGAATACGGCCCGGCAAAGAGGGTGAATTTTAACAGACATACACACTTGAAGGAGCACTAGTACTCCTTCAAGTGTGTATGTCTGATATCAGGTCAGGTTTATAAACGCCGTACCGAATATAGTATTAATGGTTTGACTTTGCCATTAATCTGAACATCTTGAAGTTGATGACCAGAAAGCGCACAAATTGCCAGAGAATCGAACAACGACAATACTTGGTGAACCCTGTAGGTACAGGTGGATAATAGGATTGCATATAAGGCTTATTGCTTTCTTCTAACATTGTCTCTCCTCAGTCCGGGATAAGGGTCCAGCCGGGCTTGAGCTGGGCCTGGTACATAAACATGTGGTGCAGAGCATATTTCATCCAGTGTCCTGCGAGTCCAATCTCCCCAAAGGTCAGGCTCATATCACGGCCATACTCCGGATATTTTTCGAAGTCAGGCACTACCGGAAAAACGGTCATCGTTGCCGCTGTCCCCTTGAAAATATGCATGCCCGTGGAAGCGACGCAGGCTGCACCCATTTCTGTCATTGAGGCAGTATGGGTCGGGCTCTTTGCGCCTTTGATCATATCAACAATACTCGCTGCGACAGCCTTGCCTATGCTGGCCGAAGGCATGCCTGTGCGTGGAGGTGTCGGGTTGATTGGCGTGCCATTGGGGCTTTGCATTGGTTTGCTGATCAAATGGGGTGGTGCAAAAGCAATACCGATAGCAAAGACATTTTCATAAAGAGGCGTCTGGTAGGTTTGTGGCCAGTCCTTTGCACTCCATTCATCATAAGATCTCGGGGTGTAATCACCGTCAACTTTCATCAGGTTGTTTGGCGCAAACATTTTATCGGTAATATCCTCCCCGGCCTTGTCGAAAGCCTGAAGGCCAACACCGGCAAAAGGCGGGATCAGCATCGTGAAGTCGTATTCAAGTTCGTGGAATTCACCATCGAGTGTCTCATAATGGATCTTGTCTTTTTCAACTTTTGTGACGTGAGCGCGTTTGATCCAATCAATCCCACGCTCAACCATGAGTGACTCTGCAAACACCTTGCCGTTGGTGATGTATCCACCGCGAGTCAGATGAATGCCTCCCATGCCAAAGTCACCCACCTCATATTCGTTGCTTAACCAGATGAGACGGGCATTTTCACGAACCCCTTCCTCTTGAAGGATGTGTTCGACATTGTAGATGTATTCAAAGGCTGCACCCTGGCAGGTGCACATGCCATGGCCGGTGCCAATAACAAAGGTTTTGCTTGCGCCTGCCTTCATTTCAGAGATCATTCTTTGCAGCCATTCATTGGCTTCGACTGCGTGGTCCGGAGTGCATACAGAAGCACTGAAACCATCTGGTCCAAGGCCTTCAGTGGCAGCAAAATTGAGCTTTGGCCCGGTCGCATTCACCAGGTAGTCATATTCCAGGTTTTCGACCTTGCCCTCATTTGACGGATCTGTATATTCAATGGTGACATAGGGCGTCTCTCCTCCTTCACCACCTTCCGGATGAATGGAAAGCGCCTTGGCCTGGTGAAAATGAACACCCAGTTTCTTATAAACCGGTGCCAGTTCAAACGTGACCTGATCTGGCTTCATTTCACCAACACCCACCCAGATATTCGAGGGTATCCAGTTCCAATCGGCTTTGGGCGAAACAACAATGACTTCATGCTCCTTGGCAATTGAACGACCAAGTTGCCGGGCAGCTGTGTGGCCGGATATGCCAGCGCCAAGAATAACGACTCGAGCCATGGTTTACTCCTTAGTTTTCCTCAAATAAAAATACTGGTAATTACGATACAGAATTGGGGGGGGTACTAAATATTGTACTCAAACGGCATCATGTAATTCATACGTAATTCCTGAGTATAAGCAAAACAAATAGCGTTTTACCAGCATTATCAGTAATTAAGGAGAATCGGGCCCCCTTTTATAGGTATTTCGTGTGCAAAATACGGGCCTGGGTCATGTTGATACCCCGCCTTGACATGGCTACCCGTAAGGCCCTTTCTTCAAAATACTGCACTAGTGCTGTGGTTCCAGTAACCACGGGCCGTGCATGACTTTTGCACCCCAGGCTTCCAGTTCTGTCAGTCGATACAGGTATGCCGGTAGTAGACCAACTTCGGGGTCAAAGAGCATATATTCAGCGCCCATGGGTGCGGTAATCATGCCGGGTAACATGTTGTTATTCAGTCTCTTCCATTGCCCGTCTGCGGTTTGTCTCTCGACGTAAAAACCGATGGTGCCGCGCTCTTCCAGGGTTTCCCATTCCAGTATCGCCACCAGGCTGTCCCCGTCCGGGTCAAGTTCGCTGGCCAGTGCAGCCAGCAAGCTGTCGATACCGGCACCTGCCAGTAAATCTGCCAGTTGCGGATTCAGACTTGCCAGCATGTTTAACAACAGCGATGGGTTATTGCCTTGCCGGGACAGATTTCTCAGCACATCTGCAACTGACACATAACTCAGGTCTACTTTTCCAATCCTGGCAAAAGTGGGTAAATCATCGGAAAGAACAAATGGTGAATAGTCACTGGTAGTGGCTTCCACGAACATACCATCACCGGAACCACCTGTCGCGGAAGCACCGAGATCATCCCAGGAGGAGCCATTCCAGTGAAAGACCCCGGGGTTAACCTGGCCATTTTGCTCAAATATACGATAGTAGAACCGGGTTACTGCAGTCTGGCTTGTGCCTGGCGTGATCTCATAACTGCGTTGTACCCTGTCAATGGCACCGTCTGCGAGGATGGCCACCGTGGTTGAACCCATTGAGCCTGTGCTGGGGGTGATAACTACACCAAAATATCTGTCGCTGGTGCCCGCAGCATTTTTTATCCGTAAAAATTCCGTGGGTATGCCGGAGGGTGTGTTTTTGGTTTGTTTAAGAGTGCCATTGTTATTGAGAACCCCCTCGACCGTCAGGTCATTGGTACTCAGGTCCAGGACACCGCCACTGTTGATGGTCAGGTCGTTATGCACGACAAGGTCCTGGTTGATGACAACACTGAGACTGTCGCTGACCTCAAAGTTTTGAAATGCCATCGGGGTAATCTCACGCAACACGATTTCATCGATCACAGCGTCGCCTGCTCCGCTGTTTTGCTGCGAGCGGAAACCCAGGTAGTAAACCCCGTCATTTGCAACCGTGAAAGTATCGACTTGGGTCAGGTAGCCGGTATTTCCGGCGTTGGTCACTGAGCCAAGGGCCGATCCCATGCTCACGGAAGTTGCTGCTGTGCCGACCGACACGCTGAAATCATGCGTTGTACCACTGGATAGTGTGCTGTATTTGTACTCTATTTCATAACTTGCATCCGCACGCATTGAGATACTCGGACTGTGAAGCCAGGCATCAGCAGTTGTATGCCAGCGAACTGCCGCACCGCCATTGCCACCCCAGCCTGAAATATCACCTGCCATGTAACCATGACCACCCGCATGTTCTCTGACCCAACCGCCGGGAAGGTATGCAGAACTGCAACAAACCTGACCATCGGCCTCATCAAAGGGCTCATCCAGCAAGATACGTGTTGTCAGTCGGTCTATTGTTTGATTGCTTCCATCAAGAATCACGGTACTGGTTCCGGACGAAAAGCCGCCTGCCTGGTCATCCCAGTTCCCCGCGATCTCAATAGTATTTGAACCAGCAGAAAATGTGGCACCGCCCGGAAGCGTAAAATCACCGTTTATATCGAGGTTGCCCTGCAGGATTACCGCCTGTGTCGATACACCATCACCTATTATCAGATGGTGGAAATTCGAGCTATTGTTGGTTTCAATCGTCTGATCCAGTTTGCCGGCAAAGGTTACCGTACCGCCACTGGCAAGAAAGCTGCCGCTACCCTGTTCCTGCCAGTTGCCATGGACATTGAGTGTGCCGGTCGACATGTTCAGGCTTGCTCCCGATTGAATGATCAGGTTACGCACAGAATGTGAGCCGGCATTGATGGTGGGAAAACTGCCCCCGCCTGGGGTAGCCGGAATCACGACATCATCAATGGTGCGAGGCACCCTGGAAACTGCCGTGATCGCGTAGTAGGGGCCCTCGTCCATGCTCCAGTTGTTGGCGTCGTTCCAGTCAGTGCTGTTGCCCAGCCAGATGATCTCACTTCTTCTGAATTGTGAGTTCGTCAGAGCGTTGCTATTGAGCACGGCATGATTGTCGGCATCGCAAGTATTGGGGTTTGGAGAAGTGCTTTCCTCCACACAATTGCTGGCTGTGCCGCCAACAACCCCCATGGGATCACCACCAAGATTATTGCCCGGGTTCGAAAAATAGGCCAGCCTGGTACAGTATCCACTCTCGTCCGAGCAGTGTGAATTGTAGGCCATCACGGTGCGCCAGCTATCTGGTGGGTTGGTAAAACCGTGGGACCAGCTGTGAGGTGTGATGTCGGTGTCAACATACCAATCGTGCCGCAGGCCCATATTGTGACCAAGCTCATGGCCAAAAGAGAAATTTCCGGCTGCACAGGTCCTGGCGGTCACTCCAAAAGCAGCAACCTCGAAGCCGTTATCTGCTGGTGTTGCCTGCAAATACCCGAATCCGCAATAAGTGCCGTCCTCGATGATCAGTTGTACGAAATCGGCATGATATTCATTACGAAGCGCATGTACGCCATCCATATAACCATCTGCGGTTAGCGTTACTCCCGAAAGGTTGGCACTAAACCCGGCGAGCTGGGCATCAGGTGATTCATACATATACACGAGCTTCAGGCCCTGGCCCACATTACTGGATGTATACGCCATATTTGTCTCGGCAACAGCCAGCTCAATCGTGGATTCAATCGCAGCTACGCTGCCTGCGGCACTCCTGGCTTGTGGGGAATAAGCCACCAGAACATCGACAACTGAACCATCATCAGCAACCGCATCTGCTGATATTTCGAAACTTCTTTTCAGGCCAGGCTGGCCAAATATCTCCGGTACTTTGCTTTCATGATCGACAAATTCTGACTGGTCTACCTGGCTGATACTGAGCAAGTCGCTGGATGTGCCTTCAATTTTATAGATCGCACCCGGAGAGGCGATTTTGGCAACCATTGAATTGTCGCGCACAACCAGCAGTACAGCACTGCGCTCAATACCTTCGATATGACCCATCCAGGTCAGGCTTCCAGAAGCGTTACGCTCAATACGATCCTTTATTGCAATAACAATGGTGTCGTCAAACAGGTTCAGAACCAGCCTGTCACTGAGCGTGGTACCAGACACGGTACGTAAGCGACCAGCCTTAAGCCTGACCGTACGGGAACGAATAATTGATTTGTCAGGTTTCGCTGCTTTGCCGACTTTGTCAGAACTTGTCTGGGTGGTATGTTTAGCCGGAAGGGTACTGGCTGAGAACAAAAACCTGCTGTCCGTGCCAGCCGTTTCAAGTTTCGATTGCAATGGCAAATCAACTTCATCCCGGGCAGCAGAAACCGGAGCTGAAAACAGCGTACAAAAAGCTAAGAAAATCAGCAAGACCTGCTGAACACGCGTCACCATCACTGGTGTAATGAAAGACAAACACATAATTTGATCACATTCCTTTGCAATCCTGGTTAGTTCAATTCAGGGACTCGGGCATCCCTTTTTTTCAGAACATATATTTAAAATACTCCTGTTGCCGGTAGCATATCACATTGAAGATAAATCGGGACATCAATAAGGTCCGGAACCGGGACTAAAAAGATCAGCATTCAATGACATTAACGGCCAGACCGCCACGCGAGGTTTCCTTGTAATGATGTTTCATGTCCGCACCGGTCTCACGCATGGTTTTGATGACTTTATCCAGCGATACTTTATGCTGGCCTTCGACCAGTACTGCAAGCCGCTGTGCATTGATGGCTTTAACGGATGCCATCGCATTCCGTTCAATGCAGGGAATCTGAACCAGCCCGCCGACCGGGTCACAGGTCAGTCCCAGGTTGTGCTCCATGCCGATTTCAGCTGCATTTTCGACCTGGCTCATGCTGCCGCCCATGGCCGCGGTCAGGCCTCCGGCAGCCATTGAACAAGCGACGCCTACCTCACCCTGGCAACCGACTTCAGCACCCGAGATGGATGCGTTGAGCAAGTACAGGATACCGATCGCACCAGCGGTCAACAGGAACTCGATCACCCCGTCTTCATTGCTTCCGGTGATGTGATTGCAATAGTAACTGAGCACCGCCGGAATGATTCCTGCAGCGCCATTGGTGGGTGCCGTCACAACCCGGCCGCCGGCAGCATTCTCCTCGTTGACGGCCAGTGCATACAGGTTTACCCAGTCCATGACAGCCAGCGGGTCTTCAGCAATACCGCCACTTTGCTGTTGAAGTTGGCGGTGGAGTAGCGGGGCGCGTCTGTGAACTTTAAGCCCACCCGGTAATACGCCCGGGGAGTCATAACCACGCTGGATGCAGCCTTGCATTGCCTGCCAGATGTTGAGCAGGCCAGTGCGAATTTCCTGCTCACTTCGCCAGGCTTTTTCATTGCTCAGCATAATATCGGCAATGTTCAGATTATTCCGGGTACACAATGCCAATAGCTCATCACCACTTTTAAAAGGATAGGGCAGCTGTGTAACATCTTTTACGATACGGTCCGATGCGGCCTCATCATGATTGACAACAAAGCCACCGCCGACGGAATAGTAATCACGTTCAAGCAACAACTCGCCGTCGGCATCAAATGCTTCAAAACGCATTCCGTTTGAGTGGTAGGGCAGAGTGGTTTGTTTATTGAACAACAGGTCGGTTTTTTCAGCAAAGTCAATTTGCTGTATGGCTGCCAGCCTGATGGCTCCCCTGCTGTTGATCTGTTCAAGAATACCGTCAATCTCATCCGGATCAATCGTGTCGGGCAGTTCACCTGACAGCCCCAGCAGAACGGCTTTATCCGTACCGTGACCACGGCCGGTAAAGGCCAGCGAGCCAAACAGCGTCGCTTGCACGCGCCTGACCTGCAGCAGCAGATCCTGCACCTGCAGGCGTTGCACAAACGTGTTCGCCGCCCGCATTGGCCCGACGGTATGTGAACTCGAAGGCCCGATTCCAATTTTAAATAATTCAAAAACACTGACAGCCATGTCATGCTTTCCTGAATAGATGTAGTTCAACTCCGCGGTGATTCTAACCTGTGGAGAGCTAACGTGAGGATAAAAATGAGTCAGTTGATCTTATATTACCAGCCAGAATGTCATCTTTGTGATGAGGCAGAGAAACTGCTTTTTGCGTCGGGACTGGCGGGAAGCTACCAGGAAGTGAATATTGAAGAGGATCTTGATCTTCTCAAGCGTTATGGCATCCACGTGCCGGTGTTAGAGCGCACTGATAACGGCAAAGAATTATTCTGGCCGTTTGATGCGTTAAAGCTCTCAACATTTTTAAAGGCGGAAAAGTGAGAACAACCATAGTGGGAATGCTGTTTCTGTTTATAGCAGGGCAGGCGATCGCACAGCTTTTTGAGACGGAGGTATTGCCCTCTCTGAATCAAGCGGTGAGCAATAATGCTGTCACGCTGGTTGAGACCGACGAAGGCCCATACCTGTACAGCTTTCTGGGCCTCGGTAGTGGCAAGACCTGGCAGGATATCAGCAGCCGGGCTGTGGTATTACCACCGGGTGCTAAAAACTGGGCCGAACTTGAACCCGTCCCCGGCAATACAGGCCGTCTGGCTGCTTCAGCCATCAGTGCAGGCGGTGCAGCCTGGCTGTTCGGCGGCTATACCGTTGCCGAGGATGGCAGTGAGAAATCCATTGCCGGTGTTTATCGAATCCGCCCGGGCGAGAAGCGATTACAGTGGGTCACCGATATGCCGGTACCTGTGGAAGATGCTGTTCTGTTGGCCTATCAGGATCGTTACATATACCTGGTCAGTGGCTGGCATGATCTGGGCAATGTGAACCTGGTGCAGGTACTGGACACCCACAACATGCAGTGGGCACAGGCCACGCCCTGGCCGGGTGCGCCGGTATTCGGACATTCCGGTGGTATCAGTGCGGAACATGTCCTGGTTTGTGATGGCGTCCGGATACAATATCCAGCCAATGACAGACCAAGGCAATTCCTGTCTTCCAATGAATGCTGGCAAGGCAATATCGATTCAGACAACCACCGCCGAATTAACTGGCGACCGGTTGCAGCACATCCGGGTGTAGCCCGATACCGCATGGCAGCAACTGGTGACAGTGACAATCATGTGGTGTTTGCCGGCGGATCTTCCAACCCGTATAACTTTAATGGCATGGGCTATAACGGTGTGCCGTCAGAAGCCGAAGCGTCGGTGTTTAGCTACAGTTTCAGCACCGGTGAATGGCAGGCGCATGGAGAACTACCGGCTGGCACGATGGACCATCGCGGACTGCCATACTCAAATGGCTGGTACTACCTGATCGGAGGAATGCAGCAAAAACAAACAGTGATCCCAAAAGTCTACCGCTTCCGGCTAAATTAGCTGTAGGAGCGGCGTCCCGCCGCGATTGCCTTTAATTTTTACACCAACCTAAAACCATCGCGGCGGGGCGCTGCTCCTACGTATCGCGGTGGGGCGCTGCTCCTACGTATCGCGGCGGGACGCCGCTCCTACATGTCCCGGTGGGAGGAATTGCCGTTGAACAGGTCGGCCACTTTTTCAGTCAGTTCCCGAAACCAGATCCCCAGGCCTTCAAACAGGCTCTTGCTACGATCTGAAGTCTCTGTCATAAATAAACCCAGCAAAATATAAGCCACCAATGCGACAAAGGTATAAAACACACCCAGCACAATCGCAGCCAGCCTGATCAGCCAGACCTCCTGGTCGAAACGTGCTGCCAGCGTCTTACAGACACCGAGTACAATCGGCTGCCCGGGTTCACCGTTCAGATTTCGCTTGATGCTTTCAAAAAAAGTGTTTTCCTGCATTGTTTTTCTCCTGTTCTGGTTACATTATAGAAGATGCACGTTCCATGCCAAACGTGCCATAAGGCCCTTTGAGGGTTTTTACATATATATTTGCAGTTTTTTGTGTAAATCTGGCCACAAGCCGGTTATTTTCACCAGCTACCCGATTGAATATAATTAGAGTATGAGCACATTTATTTTTAAAATCGTATTGGCTTACCTGCTGGGGTCTGTATCCGGCAGCCTGTTGATGGGCAAATTCAAAAAAGTTGATATTCGCCGTCAGGGTAGCGGTAATGCCGGCAGCACCAACGCTTTCAGGACCCAGGGCCTGATGTTTGGCCTGGCCGTGATCATCATTGACATCAGCAAAGGTTTTTTGGCTGCCTGGTGGATTCCTTCATTGGGGTTTGGCAGCACAAGCAATGTGGTCGATCCGGGCGTACTGATGATGGTCTGTGGATTCGCAGCAGTACTGGGGCATTGTTTCCCGCTTTGGCACGGTTTTCGTGGCGGCAAGGGCGCTGCAACAGCAGTGGGTGCAATGATGGTCATTGAGCCCTGGCTGTTATTACCCGTTGCCATCACCTGGCTGGTGATATTGCTGACAACCGGCTATGTTGGCCTTGCAACCGTGCTGTCCGGTTTCAGCCTGGTACCGGCAGCCTGGTATCTTGGAAATAATTCCCTGCTGGCTTTTTCCACTGTTCTTGCCCTGTTCCTGTTATATACCCATCGCGGCAATATGCGCAATCTTCGCGATCGAACGGAACATCGTTTTAAACACCTGCGAATGTTCTCCCGCAAGCACTAATATGCCCAATGCAGAGTTATTGGATCGGGATTTGATTCTGAGTCAGATGGATCAACTTGCCCGCAAGCAAGTCACCGAACTGATCGTCAAAGCATCTCTGGATTCAACCAATTCTGCATTGCAACGCCTTCCCGTAACACAACAGTCAGGCACGGCGATACTGGCTGAACTCCAGACCGCCGGGCGGGGCAGGCGGGGCAGGCAATGGTTTTCCCCAAAGGGTGGCAACCTGTATATGTCCCTGGGTTGGTGCTTCAATAAACCGTTGTCAGAACTAGGCTGTTTGCCATTGGTTGTGGCGTTGTCCGCTGCAACCGCGTTGACCCGCAGTGGACTACGGAACCACCGGATCAAGTGGCCCAATGACCTGATGGTCGATGGTAAGAAATTATGTGGTTGCCTGGTTGAGATTCAGGGTGATGCCCGTGGACCGTGTCATGCGGTGTTGGGAGTGGGGATTAACATACAAATGCCTTCATCAGAAGCGTCTTCAGCCATTGATCAGCCCTGGACAGACCTGCAAACCTGGTTGCCTGAGTGTTCACGTAACAGGCTCGCTGCCTTGTTACTGGAGGAATTGATCGCCCGCTTATCGTTGTTTTCAGATAAGGGGTTTACACCTTTCAAAAACCACTGGGAACGTATGGATGGTTTAAAGGGGCGGCAGGTTGATGTCGCAGCGGGCCTGGAGACTTTGCACGGTACGGTCTCAGGTATCAATGACAGTGGCGCATTATTGCTCGACACCGGCGTTGAGACACTGAGTTTACATTCCGGTGAAGTCAGTATAATACCCGCATGTTCAGAATAATCGTCATCAGCCTGTTTGTTGCCAACGTGTTGTTGGCAGGCTTCCAGGTCAGCAGGCCCCCTGAACAAACAGAAGCTGCCAACAGCGTGATTGAAACTGCGGATAGCAAAATTCCGACCATCCACCTGTTCAGTGAAATGATACAGGATCAGGGTTTGTTGAACGGTAGCCGTCAGTGTTTCACGCTGGGACCATTTCATGACATTGAAGACATGTACGAAATCCGTGGTCGATTGCAGGAGATTTCGCTCAGCACCCACGATCGTCAAACTCTGGCATTGGTAGAAAAGGGTTATTGGGTGTTCCTGCGACCCTATGCAACGCTTCTGGAGGCCAACGAAGTGTTGTTTGCCCTACAGGGATTAGGCCTGGAAGATATCGGGGTAATTTATGATGGCGACAAAAAGAACTCAATCTCATTGGGGTATTTCCTTCGCCAGGAAAATGCCCTGCGGCGCAAAAAGGGTCTGGAGGCAAAAGGGTATGAGCCATTGATGCGTGTACAGCGTCAGGCAGAGCCCCGGTTTTGGCTGGATTATGAGCAAAACCCTGGTTCCAGCCTGATTGCTCTGAACATGCAAGACCGCCCGAATGATTTCATGCAACGTGCCTTGCCATGCCCTGAACAGACTCAGTTTGAAGCGAATGCCATAGAATCAGAACTGCCAGCAGAGATAGAAGTACCACTACAAGAAAACCAACTGCAAGAGAGTGATGTACCCGAGGTCGAAAAAGGGTGAAATTTGTGTAGGAAAACATTGCGCTCTAAGCCGTCAACACATAAAATCGCATTCCCCGTTATATCCAGTGCCGGTATAGCTCAGCTGGTAGAGCAACTGATTTGTAATCAGTAGGTCCCGAGTTCAAATCTTGGTGCCGGCACCATTTATTTAATGACTTACGACTATTCTGAAATGTGTTAGTCACTTTTTAGTCTCATGGTAATACCCCCTTTTTTAAAGGCGTCCAGAAGTAGGGTTCATGCGGCTTTAAAAAAGGGGGTATTACACAGGGCTTCACCCTCAATATGACTGAATTGCTCCACTGCACTAGAGTACTATTGAGCAATGTGCGAGATGAAAAAAAGGCATCAATGCGAGCTAATACCGGATACGGGTGTTCAGATATTTCAAACGGATTATAGAGAGTCAGGAGAAAGTGATTGGTATCTAAGGGTTTTTAGAGAAGCCACTGAAGAAGATCTGCTGGAGAACCACCATCTTGAGGAGCTTGGAGAACTGATCGAGTATGCTGACATTGGTATTGAATGCTGTCCATTCTGCGGGCAAAAGCTGGGTGAAAACAGAGAAGCTGAAAAGCGTGCTAAAGTTTCTTTCAGTTATTTTGATTGTAGTAGGTGGAGCTGAGAGAAACATGGGTGGTGATTGTCGAGTAGCCTGTTAGCATGAAAAAAATAATGTTGGACAAAAAGTTCAAACCATTCTCCGTTGATGAAGACGATGAGCTATATCCAAACGGTGTATTTGTATTTAATATTTCCAAGCTGATTGTATTTATCAAAGCCAATAAGAGCAGTTTCCCAGTAGAAGAAGTTGAGCTGCGGTCCTTGCGAATATTTAGGTCCAGTAACTTTGACGAGACTACTATTGAGGCAGCAAATTTATCTGCCCCCATATTGTTAGCTGAAATTAGCCCTGGTATGTTCAATGTCATTGATGGCAACCATAGGCTGGAAAAGGCTTGTCGTGCGGGCATTGACCAGATTCCTGCCTATAGAATATATGCCAATCAACACTTGGCGTTTCTGACCACCGTCAAGGCGTATAAAGCGTACATCAAGTATTGGAATTCAAAGGTTGATGAAAGGTCAGGGGTGAAAGTACTGTAGTGGTATTTGGTTTGAGCTACCCAAGTACACTGATAGAGTCAGGAACTGCCCACCAAAAGACAAGAACCATGACGAACACGAAGGCCTCATTGCCTGGAATGGTGGGAGCTTTGATCCTGAAGAATTTGATGTTGTTGTGACTAATCAGGCTCTCCGCTTACGATAAATCAGGAGCGTGCACCAATAGCATGAGTATGTTGCTGTACTATGGTACTAAGTGCTATACTTTGGATTAAAAGGACAATGCATGCGGATTTTTACTACCCGTGCCTTTAGCCGCTTGGATGTAGCGGGCGAACTCAGCGATACTGATCTGATTTTGGCCGTTGCTGAGATGAATGATGGCTTATGGGATGCCAACTTGGGCGGCCAGGTGTACAAAAAACGTGTGGCGTTGGCAGGGCGTGGCAAGAGTGGCGGTGCGCGCACTCTGGTGGCTTTCAAAAGCGACGATAAGGCCTTTTTTATGTATGGCTTTGCCAAGAACCAGCGCAGCAACATCGTGGCTAAAGAAAAGCAGGCATTGAAGCGTATGGCGGGTGAACTGTTGGAGTACGGCGACAAACAACTCAGGCAGGCTCTGGGACACGGCACATTGATCGAAATCGAGGTACAGGAAGATGACTAAATCGATACTGGAAACGGTCCATGAGACCGCACATGATCTGGCGCAAGCAGGGGTGATGGAAGTTGCCACGCTGCGTGAGTTCGATGCGCTGTGTCTGCCGCCGGTGAAGGACTACACGCCGACTGAGATCAAGCGCATCCGGGCGGCTAATAAAGCCAGTCAGGGAGTGTTCGCTATCTACCTCAATACCAGCCCATCGACGGTGCAGAAATGGGAGCAGGGCAAGAAGAAGCCCAACGGGCCATCTAAGAAACTGCTTAGTATCGTTGAGCGCAAGGGCTTAGCGGCACTAGCCTAACCCTGGACTCAGTTATTTCACTGGTAAATCGACGAAAATCAATGAGTAGATTGTTACAGATCGCGTAACCAATCTCCCGGTTAATGACGTCATATTTAAGTACGGCTATATTTCTGAATCCAACGGCCTTCCTCATAGATTTGCAGGTAATCGACATAATGGCACCAAGATTTTCCAACGTCGAAAACACATCGCCCATGGTAGGGGGTGCTGGTTCTTCAGATTCACTAATGACATGACTGCCGATATCAACACATAACTGAACTGCCCGTGTCAGATTCAGTACCAGAATATCCTGGTCTTCTATCAGTTGAATGACATGGGAAGGTGTTTTTTCTTCCACCCGCCTGATGCAACAACGAAGAGATTCAAGCTTTTGATCAAGGATTACTTGATCCATGCATTGCGCCCGGTAATCCTTAATGGCAAACAAATGGCAAACAAATGGCAAACACAGCTTTGGGTATAAACTGAAATGATGAGTGACAGTAACCTTTTGTATCATATATTTAATATGAGCTACCTGAAGTGATATGAAACACTGTGAATAGGCAGTACTGATCTTTTGTAATCAGTAGGTCCCGAGTTTAAATCTTGGTGCCGGCACCATTTCTCAACCGCATTCTCAAGGTTTCTGGCGAGAAATATTTTCGGCGCACTTCGCGGGTGTAAATTAACAACTCCGCATTTGAGTCAGTTTCCGGATGCAATTGGTATCGTTTTTAGATGGGTTTCTATTGATCGAACGATTCCTTTCGCCAGGGGCAAGTTCGTCTTCTCGGATTGCCAGTACTGATGGAACAAATCAACTGTTTCCCGAGCCGTGTCCAGGACCAGTTGTCCGGGAAGAAATGCCCTGGCGGAGAGATGCTTTAGCTCATCTTCTGAAAAGCCATCAAAACGTTTTGTTCGGCTAAATTTAAGTGCCGCATGCTCATCTGGAATGTAGTGAATCGTCGACACGAAATCGTATGCCGGTGCTAATGCAGCATTTTGTTTATCCGGATATATCAATGACCAGTTCTTCACATGCATGTCTGCATTACCAATCAGTGCGTTAAAGGTAAGGCGGCGAATAAATTCTGCGATATCAGCATTACTTCCTTCTATTGAAATGACATTGGCAATATCACGTGCACTGGCTTTCTGATATTTGCCTTTATTTGTCGGGTACAAATTGAATACCTGGGCAAAGTCCTCTGCATGCACTGCCGTGCCGTCAGCCAGTCTGTCAAATCGCTCAATTGCAAATGCCTGGCCTCCTATTTTTTCCATGCCGGCTGGAAGGTTGCTGATTTTATTGATGTCGACCAGCTCAGTTGCCGGAACATCCATCCCGATTTGTCGTGCAAGCGTCATCATTGAATATTCGTTTTCCGGGACACCTTCGAATTCTCGTGACGGAAGTTTGACAATCCAGGACCCTCCCATCCCTCGTGCCGGAATCGTCAGGCCGCCTGTTGTTTCATTTATGGCTGAGAATTTCAATTGAACGCCGGCAAGTGAAAACCTGAGAATCGTTTGCTTGTTTTGTGTTTTTTCAGCATCTGTTTCTGAATTGGCTACAGGTGGCCAGTCTTCGCCATCTGCTGGTATGACTGTTACAGCCCCTGGTAAATCCATACCGAGTACCCATAATAGAAAGAACTCTCTTGCTGGATTTACGCCTGCTTGCGCTGCGAGGTATTCCCGCATATGTCCTTCGGGTAGTAAGTTAGAGAAAAATGGCATGACACTTGTCTGCCTGGGGGGTCCGAAATCAGTTCTTAGCTGGCCGTGTTGGTCTTTGAAATACAGCCCGAGTGTGGGCCGGTTTTCATCGGCAACATATTCATCATTGAAAGCAAAAAATGTCCGGTCACCATCGATCCTGGTTAAAGTACCAATCGGTTTGTTGTACAAGTGCACTTCGAGGGTTGAAACATTAACCATTGCCGTCATCCTCTAAGGCGTATGCTGAGCGTACAGTTTCTATTGTGGGCAAATCGATAGAAGCATGAGCGAGAGCGTTACGCACACTCTGAAACTCAGATAGAGTTTTGCGAACAGGCTCGATATCATCAGTATCAAGTTTAATTGTCTGAAGTGCCTTTGTTGCCGCCTGGATTGCCTCAAGATCAGGTTCGGGAACTCTAAAATGTTGAATGTCATTAATCTGCCGCTGGATCTGTGCTAATTCCTTTATCGAGGGATGGTTTTTGGTAAAGCTGGCGATTGTGTTCTGTATTCGCTTTAATTCCCTGATCGTCGATGGCGTGTTGGCAGGGGGTTCTTTGGAAGGGCTTGAACTACCGTGAATGATTGATTTAACAGCGGGCAAGGCCTTACGTGGCACAAGCGTCAACTCAAGACTCAGAACGCGCGCCAGCTCAATCAAACTTGAAAGCCTGAGATCAACCGTGCCGTTTTCGATTTTTGAGATATGGCTTTGCGGGATGCCTGCCAACTTGCTTAAGGCGCGTTGACTTAAGCCGCGTGCTTCCCGTTCAGTTTTCAGCTTCCTGGCAATATGTGTAATTGAATAATTCATAGTGATTTATATTTCTATATCTAATTACATTAAAGATATATATAAATATATCAGATGTCAAAAATAAACCCAATAAAAGATATATTAATATATATCAATCAATATAATACATATGTAGAAATATATATATTTAGTGCCTGGTTCCAATCTTATCAATAAGGTAATGTTCGTATTCTGACTGTGGCACGATTACTGGCTTCCTGGGGAAAAGATCGTCGATGAATCAACCAACTCACAATAACATTCCGAAAATTAAGCTATATGGCTACCCAACCAGTCCATTTGTACTTAAAACCGGATGTGTTCTGAAATATAAGCAATTGCCCTTTGAATTTGTGCCGGTCCATCCGGTGACACGGGAACAAATCAGGTTCTCTAATCAAAGGCAGGTGCCGGTATTATCGATTGATGATGAATGGAAAAATGATTCTTCACCTATTGGAATATGGCTTGATGAGCGGTTCCCGGAGAAGCCGATACTTGGACTCAGCGCGTCTGAAAACAAAACTATTTTGAGAATCGACAACTGGGTTTCAACGCAACTGTTACCCGCAAGGTTCAGAGCCGCCTTACATTGGGATAGCGCAGCGGATGCGATCAGAAACGGCTGGTTGTTATCTGCCGCCATGAACAATGCGATTTCAATTCCCTGGTACCTGCGTGTCATGTGGCCACTGCTGATCAAGCGGGCTGATTTTCTTCATCGCATCGTGGATAAGCTGGACCTTGAAGAACCGTTGTGGGATATGCATGAACGCCTGGCCGATGAGTTAACCGCTCACCTGGCTGGTGGGCCTTTCCTGGGTGCGTTATCGACACCTTCATTGGCGGATTTGTCTGCTTACCCCATTATTATCTTTTCCCATTTAATGGGACTACATGGCCGGATTGTCTACCTGGAAAGACCTGAGCTTGTTGCCTGGTGCAAACGGGTACAAGCATACTTGCCGGATAATCCTTTGTTGGTTCCGGATGATTATCTGAAACGTCCTGTACTCTCGTAGCTGTCGGGTACTATGTAGTTGGATTCCCTGGTGAAATGTGAAGAAAGAATTGAAGATCGTTATTGCTCCTGATTCGTTTAAAGAAAGCCTGACCGCTCTTGAGGTGGCCAATGCAATTGAGTGGGGTTTTAAACGGGTTTTTCCAGATGCTTCTTATGTGAAAGTTCCGCTAGCCGATGGTGGTGAGGGAACGGTGCAGGCGATGGTGGATGCGTGTGGGGGAGACATCATCAAACTAGCCGTTTCGGGGCCATTGGGGGTTGAGGTTGAAGCCTTTTATGGATTGCTGGGCGACGGGAAGACGGCAGTGATTGAAATGGCAGCTGCATCGGGACTGCACCTGGTTCCGATAGAAAAGAGAAATCCACTATTAACCAGCAGCTTTGGAACAGGTGAACTGATTCTGGATGCGCTGAATAAGGGTGCGCGGAAAATTATTCTTGGTCTGGGTGGCAGAGCAACAAACGATGGTGGTGCGGGAATGATGACCGCGTTGGGTGCCAGGTTTTTGACAGATGCTGGTCAGCTTATTGGTGACGGAGGGCAGGGCCTGGCTGCGATTGCTCATATCGATATCTCACAACTGGATACCAGGTTGGCCGATACCCGGTTTGATGTCGCCAGTGATGTTGATAACCCTTTGTGTGGCAGTAAAGGTGCAAGTGCAATCTTTGGCCCACAAAAGGGAGCTACGCATGAAATGGTAAAGCAGTTAGACAGCAACCTGGATCATTACGCCAAACAACTGAAGGTACTGATAGGTAAAGATGTACGTGACATCGAGGGGGCCGGAGCAGCGGGAGGCATGGGCGCTGCAGTGCTGGCTTTTTTATCCGCCAGACTTCGTCCGGGTATTGAAATCGTCATGGAGACTGTCGGGTTGGCAGAAAAAGTAGCCGGCGCAAATCTGGTGATTACCGGAGAAGGGAGGATCGACAGTCAGACCATTCATGGAAAGACTCCTGTTGGCGTTGCCAGGGTCGCTAAAGCTGCCGGTTGCCGGGTGATCGGGATTGCCGGTAGTTTGTCTGATAACCATGCAATTGTTTACGAGCATGGTTTTGATGCAGTCTTTTCAATCGTGCCCGCTCCAATGGATCTACAGGAAGCTTTACGGACAGGAGCAGAAAATTTGACCGCATTCAGCACCAATCTTGCACTCGCCCTGGCGATGAAGCTCGATTGAATCAACCAACGTTGCGGTCCTGTCCTTCCCAATATGGTGCTCTTAGATCCTTCTTCAAAATCTTCCCGGCACCGCTAAGCGGCAAAGGCTGCTCCCGGAACTCGATGCTTTTCGGGCACTTGAATGCCGCGATCAGGGTTTTACAGTGATCGGTCAGCTGCTGACCGGTTACTGATGCGCCTTCGTGCAGGCGCACGATGGCATGCACTTGTTCGCCCCATTCATCGTGAGGGATTCCGATCACCGCACATTCGGCCACGGCCGGGTGTGCGTAAATGGCTTGCTCTGTTTCTGCTGAATAGACGTTCTCGCCACCGCTGACGATCATGTCTTTCACCCGGTCAACAACGAACAGCACGCCATCCTCATCCAGCCTTCCACCGTCACCGGTATGCAACCAGCCACCCCTGAGTGTTTCGGCGGTCATTTCAGGCAGGTTCCAGTAACCCAGCATGACGTTGTCGCCACGGATACAGACCTCACCGACCTCGCCGATGGGCAGTACTTCGCCCTGTTCGTCCAGAATGGCCAGATCAATACCCGGGACAGCTTTACCGGCTGCCTTGAGCTTGCCGGCATACGGACCGCTGACGGTGTGGTA
>Ga0164313_10000329_pt1 | contig 36630 bp, 30 predicted proteins | sample GuaBasSedimGuay4_FD_113735 | JGI IMG/M metagenome (GOLD analysis project Ga0164313, IMG submission 113735) | Subseafloor sediment microbial communities from Guaymas Basin, Gulf of California, Mexico - Guay4, Core 4569-4, 0-3 cm | ecosystem: Environmental > Aquatic > Marine > Hydrothermal vents...
CTTTTATCTTGTTGAGTATTGTGAGCACATCTCTTTTTGCAGAGACGGTTCATATCAAAAATTTTAATGTTTTACAGTCCTTGAACCTTAATGAAGTAAGTAAGGTGAGAAAGAATAAAGCACCTTTTAAGGTTAAACCTGGAATGCATCAAATAAGATATAGAAAAGATGATGGATTGATGTGGGATTCATTAAATATTACTTTTTTAGCTCTAGGGAAAACTGCAAAATTTAAAATTGCGAGTCCTTTATTTATCGCAATTAAAGATGAGGATTCTTTTGTGCTTCCTGCTCAGAATTCTTTACAAGGTTATTCGATCACCTCAAATGTTGGAAAACCTAAAATAGTCAAAACTTGGGATAACAAAACTCGAGAATATTGTGTTTTGAAAAAATTAGAGAAAGAGATCGAGGTTTGTGAACCGGCAATGGATTACATTCCATTTACCTTTCGGGATAAAGTTCAAGTGCGAGGAGGAGGATCCTCCTTTTGCTATAAAAAACCGACTACTGAGATTATATGGGGCAAACAATTTGTGTATTATAAGCATAGACAAACCCAAGCGGAGGCCATTTTTAAATTGATAAGTGGGAGAGGGAATGAAATTGTTGCTCAAGGAAATTTTCTCAAAACAGAAATTGAAAGTAAGAGAATCAAAGCAGACAAATGCAATTAAATCTATGAGTATTCACAGAGTCAGACATTGGAAAAACCTTCCCCTTTAGAGGACTTCATTCATATTAAATAGCACTCCTACCGAAAGTTATGTAAATAGGAGTGCAAATTGAAACACGCTGAAAATAAGACGCTTAAAAGTGGCTCTGCTGAAATCGAACTATTAGAAAATACTCACAAGGGCCATGATATTGTCCGGGACTCCTGGAGGGTGCTGCGAATTCAATCAGAAATAGTTGATGGCTTTGAAAACCTAAAAAAGTTGACGAATACAGTATCAATGTTTGGATCTGCACGAGCGCCAGTAGGTACCCCTGCTTATAAAAAATCATTTGAACTTGCCAAGCTTTTAAGTACCAATGGTATTTCAGTTATTAGTGGTGGCGGGCCAGGTCTAATGGAGGCCTTTAACAAGGGGGCACAGGCCGGAAAAGAAGGGACTTCTGTAGGACTTAATATTGAACTTCCTTTTGAACAAGAACCTAATAAATACCAAGATATTGAACTTGAATTTAGATATTTCTTCGTCAGAAAACTTATGTTTGTAAGATATGCTGATGCTTATATTTTTTGTCCTGGAGGTTTTGGAACCTTGGATGAGCTTTTTGATGTTATTACTCTCATTCAAACTAAGAAAATCCAACACTCACCTGTCATTTTAATGGGAAAAGAATATTGGAGTGGCCTTCTTGGGTGGATGAAAAAAAACATGCTTGAAAATAAATATATAGATGAAAGTGATTTACTTCGTATTCATACCTTAGACGATCCCAAAGAAATTCTTGATGTAATTAAAGAGGCATGGAAGGAATAAGGCTAGCAAAATCGGTGCAGACATAGTCTACACCCATTTCTTTAAACTTTTTTAAAGCTCTATGATTATTGGCATTCCATGTGGTTACTAAGAAGTTCTCCTGATGACACTGTATGATTAACTCTTCATCTAAGTGAATGGTTGAAAGGGAAATACCATCAGCATTGCAGGCCTTGATAATCGCTATAGGGTTGATCGGAAGGGCATACATTAAACATTGTGCCTTGATAGTACTATCTAAGGCCTTAGTATTTTTAACCCAACGATGATTAAAAGATTTAACGATTGAATGATTGACGTAGTCTTTTTTTCTTATCAGATTAATGACTTCTTTTTCACAATCTGGCGCCTTAAGTTCAATGAAAATATCTGCATTAAAGCTTTTAACTAAATCCATAACCTCTTCGAGGGTGGGGATTTGCTCACCTTCGCCAGCATCTAATTTTTTTAGCTCATTATAGGTTTTCCCTATTATATTCCCTGATCCGTTGGTGGTTCGATCTACGGTAGAGTCATGGATAACCATGAGTTTTCCATCTTTAGATAAGTGAACATCGATTTCAACACCGGAGATGCTTTGCTCTAAAGCAAAATTAATTCCTTTAAGAGTATTCTCAGGAGCTTCACCTTTGGCGCCTCGATGTCCTATGAATTTAGTTATCATATTCTAACTCAACCAGAGATGCGGCCTCTTTGGCCTTTTTAACAGATTCTTCAATTGTAGCACCTCGAGCAAGGGCCACTCCCATTCTTCTATTGGGTCTCGAAGTAAGTTTTCTAAAAATGATCACCTCGGTATCGGGGATGGCCAAGGCCTGGTCGATTCCTTTATAAGATATTTTCTTGGACTCACGGTCAGCAAGGATAACTGCCGAAGCTGCGGCATTAGAAACATATTGTATTTTAGGAATAGGGAGTCCTAGAATTGCTCTTACATGAAGATCAAACTCTGAGAGGTCTTGGGAAATTAAGGTAACCATTCCGGTATCATGAGGTCTTGGAGAGAGTTCAGAAAAAATAACCTCATCACCTTTTATAAAAAACTCAACACCAAAAATACCAGCACCGCCTAAACGATCAGTGACTTTCTTTGACATCTCTTGTGCTCTTTTTAGCGCGATATCAGATATTTCGGCCGGCAGCCAGGATTCACGGTAATCACCATCCTCTTGCCTATGACCTATGGGTTTTACATAAAGAGTTTCAGCATTTATTTGTTTAATTGTTAAAAGGGTAATTTCGGTATCAAATTTGATAAATTCTTCAATGATCACTTCCTGCTCATCACCTCTCATTCCAGTGGCAGCAAAATCCCATGCTGCTTGAAAGTCATCTATTTTGGAAAGGGTTGATTGTCCTTTACCAGAGGAAGACATGATAGGTTTTATTACGCAGGGAACACCAATTAATGTTGCCTTCTCTTTTAATTCCTCTGCTGATTTAGCATAGGCATATTTGGCCGTTCTTAAATTTAGCTCTTCACTTGCAACTTCTCTGATGGCCACTCTATTCATGGTTAAATAGGCGGCTTCAGCGGTGGGAATAACGTTGATGCCACGGTCTTCAAACTCTTTTAACTTTTCTGTCCGAATGGCCTCTATTTCAGGGATAATATGGGTGGGATTATGCTTTTTTACAATTTTATCAAGCTGATCAGCATCGAGCATATTGATTACTTCAGAAGTATCAGCAAGTTGCATCGCGGGAGCTCCCTCGTACCTGTCAACTGCAATAACATAATGTCCTAGTCGTTTAGCGGCAATGACCACTTCTCGGCCTAGTTCTCCGGCCCCTAAAATCATTAGCTTTTTTGTCATAAGTTACACCCATAAAATAATTGATGGGTCATCTTGCGAAAAATCTCAAAGGATTGTCAACGGGCATCACCTAATAGGTGATAGGGGATTATGTCTTGAAAATATTCGTCGCTTTGTTTATTCATTATGAAAAGGGGAGCATCTTCAAACATAGTTATAAAAGTAATTGGTCCATTGTAATTGGGGCCGGTTATGTCTTTAACGTGGGTGAAAATCCCAGTGTCTAATTCTTGTATTTTAAGTATCTTATCTACTTCAAGACCTATTAATATTCCTATTTTTGTTGCAACTAATATAATTTTAGTCCCCTCATTTTTTGGACTGAATTCTTCTCCTAAATCATTCGTTCGATTAATTATCAGGATTTTTTGTTCTCTGTGCGTAATAATATCTGAAAAATAAGTATTATCAATGGGGGTCATTTTCTCTGAGGGCATATAAATAATTTCTTTTATTTTTTGTTCCATGAGAGCAAAATGTTCTCCTCTAATTTCGAAAATGATATATTTTTCAAGGTTTGAATCGATTGATTGGTCAAGTGCTTCAGGGGGAAGGGAATTGACCAGTTCTTGAACCCAATCTTTAAGAAGATTTAATTTTTTAAGGTTTTTTTCTTTTAGGGTTTTAGAGTCGGGTTCATTTTCTAAATCAGATAAATAGGTTCTGATGTCTTGAAAACCACCACTTATAAATAATTGGGCCTCTTCTAAAAGATCTGGGTCGGTGTAGCCTAATCTGGTAAGTGTCTCATCAAGATTTATAAGGCAGTTAAAAAGTTCAACAAGGGATGATTTGAAAATATCAAGACGCAATTGATCAGATTCGTTAAATAGGGTCTCAAATGTGACTTGAATCCTTGAGAAACAGTCATCGGGCCTAGTAGAAAAACTTGTAAGTTCAGCATGACATTTTTCGACCAGTAAATTTATTTTTGCTAAATCAATGGACATCTTAAACCTTTTTTTCTAAGTGATAATTTGCCATCTTTTGAAGATCGAGAAGATTGCTTACCTGGCCATTGGATAAAACTGCAGTTCCACTGATGAAATTATTATTCGTTATAAAATCATAATCAAAGGGGTTTAAAACGATTTGTAATTGATTGAAAATATTATCTACTTTTAAGGCCATGGGCCTACCTCCGTGATTAAAAATTATGCCAACTTCTCTAGGTTTTCCAATCGGAGGGTGTAATTCTTGGGTAAATAGAACTTTTGGTTCAATCAAGGGAATGGGAACTCCTTGATAAAATATAAACTTTTTAGAGTTTGGTACTTCTTTTATGGTTACATCTTTTAAGCTTACAATTTCCATTACTTCATTAATGGCGATTAGATACTTTATACAATTGATCTCTACAACCAGGGCATCCATTATTGTAGTGTTTAGGGGAAGGATAATAAAAAATTCAAGGCCCTGCCCAGGATGATTTTTTATTTCTATTCGGCCTCTTAATTTTTCGATAACTCTTTTGCCTACTTCAAGTCCAACACCTCGACCTGAAATTTCAGTTATATTCTCTGATGTTGAAAAGCCAGGTTTAAATAAAAGAGAAAATACTTCACTATCCGGTAAAGTAGATGGATTTAACTTGGAGTCTAAAAGTCCTTTTTTAATTGCTTTATTTATTACTTTTTCTCGATTAATTCCTCTACCATCATCAGTTAGTGAAATAATAACTTCATTTCCTATTTTTTCTGCCCTCAGTGAGATGGTTCCAGTTTCACTTTTACCTAACTTTTTTCTTTCCTGGGGAGATTCAATCCCATGATCAAGAGAATTTCTAATTAAATGGGGAAAAATATCAGATAAAATATCAATCATCTCTCGATCAATTAAGGTATCTTCACCTTCATAATGTAATTCAATTTCTCGATTTATTTTTTTTGCAGTTTCAAGAGCAATCCTATGGGCCTTAAGAAATAATGACCTTATAGGAGTTAATCTTAAAGAAAGAATTCTATCTTCAATGGTTCTAATCAAGATATCGAGGTCACTAAGAGATGTTTTTAAGAATTGGCTTGATAGGGACTTTATTTCTTCGTTTTCCAATAATTGATTTTTAAGCAGCACCAACTGTCCGGTTAAATTAAAAATCTCTTGAATTGAGTCAGCATTTACTCTTAAAGTGGAGCTTGCTTGTGATTTTCTTTTTTCTATTTCCATTACGTTTATTTTAATAAAATATTAGAAAAGAGTTAAATCCTCGGATATTTTAGGCAGGATTGTTTGAAGGGATGAAAAAACAGTCAATCCCAAACTCATCTTTAGTTTTTTCCATTAAGGCGCAAATACCAAATTTCTCCGTGGCATGATGTCCACCTGCAAACATGGCAATACCGGCCTCTTGTGATTCGTGCCAGTCATGCTCACTGATCTCTCCTGTAAGATATCCATCAAGATTGAGATCTTTGGCCAAGCGCCACTGGGAATTTGCTCCGCCAGTTATAATTCCTAGTGTTGAAATTTTGTTCATTCCTTCTGGACAGGCCAAGATAACAGAGTGATTTAAAATTTTTTCTAAGAGTTGATGGAGCTTATTCACTTCTATTGCCTGGTCAAATGAGCCCCAGGCCCCGGTGGGCATACCTTTATAATCGCCAAAAGTGTTTAATTTGATAAGGTCAATTTTATCCGCTAATGCCTTGGCATTTCCAACTTTTAAATTAGCATCTAAAGGAAGGTGGTAGCCAAAAAGATTGATATCATTTTTAACCAGGGGGATTACTCTTTTTCCAAACGCACCAGTTAAGGTCAAAGGCCCATGGAATTTCCAAAAAAGCCCATGATGAACGACTAAGCAATCGGCGTTTTTAGCAATTGCAGCAGTGATTGATTCTCGACAGGCAGAGACAGCAAAAGCAATTCTATTAATCTTTTCCTTTCCAGTTATTTGTAGTCCATTGGGCCCATAATCTTCAAATTCTTGGGGATTTAAAAGTCCTGAAAAAAAAGATTCAAGTTCTTCTCTATTTACTGTCATGCTTTCTCTCTAGATAACTCAGGTATTTTGCGGATTAATCTTTCGACTGTTTTGTGCAAGACCTGGTGAGTGGGAACTAAAGTAAGCGCCATTTGCAGTTCTTTTAACGCCTGATCAAATTTTTTTACTTTCATATAAACCCTACTGGAATTGATGTAGGGATATTCTCTGTTTTGGTAATTGATAGATTTCTTGGCCTTTTCAAACCATTTTAAACTTTCTTCAAAAAATCCTTCTTCCATAAAAAAGGTTCCAAGATCATTATAAGGGGGCCCATAATCGGGATCTATTTTGATCGCCTTATGGCAAAGTTTTTTAGCGTCTTCGGTATTTCCTAGTAAGGATTGAACCCAGGACAAAAGGGTTAAGGCCTCGGGAGTTTCTTGGAGATTGATCGCCTTAGAAAAATATTCTTTTGCCTTGAGAACCTGTTTTAAATAGATGGCCTCATTTCCAAGGGAAATGAATTCGGTATATTTATTTTTTCTTTTTTCTTCTAAAGAAAGTATAGGGCAGTGTCTACTATTTACAATATCTTCTATACTTAAAGAAAAATAGGGAAGACCCGCTCTCTCTTTACAAGATAAGATATTCACTCGGGGCAGCTCGATTTCGATTGTTCCGTATTCAAGGCAACAGAGATGAAACTGATGAGCGTATTTATATAAAATATTTATAAATTCAGGTCCCCATTCATATTTATGTTTTTTCTTAAAAGGTAGCTTTAAAAACAAATTAAAAAAATGAATAGTATTTTGAATATCATTGATATGAGAGTTGGTGGATTGATCCATCGTGATCAGGGAATTTTTATTGTTAAAAAAATCAAAAAGATCTTGGCGGAAGATTTCTAGCTGCTCATCGAGGTTTTTGTTTTTTAATTTAGACAAGACATTAAAGATTCTATCGAGATAAGAAGAAGCAGAACACAGTTCTGAAATCAGAATATTTTGTTGGCCCTCTCCCATCATTCCCTTGATTAAAAAAATATTTCTTTAAAAATATCAATAATTGTAAGATTTAGGAAAGCAAAAGACAGAAAAGATTATATTTACCATTCACCAATGTTAGGTGCACTTTTCCAGGGTTCTTTTAAAGGAAGAGGGTCTCCTTTTTGCAACAGTTCAATAGAGATTTCGTCGGGTGATTTTACAAAGGCCATCCATCCATCTCTTGGAGGTCTATTTATAACAACACCCTTTTTACTCAAATCTTCGCAGGTCTTATAAATATCATCAACTTCAAAGGCAAGGTGACCAAAGAACCTTCCTGTGGGGTAGGGGGTTGTCTCATCCCAGTTATAGGTAAGCTCTATTTCTGGGGCCCCTTTTTTAGCGGCCAGAAAAACCAGAGTAAAACGACCGTCTTTATGTTCGTGGCGCCGAGTTTCAATTAGTCCGAGTTTATTAATGAAAAAATCTAGGGCCTTATCAAGGTCTAAGACCCGAATCATAGAATGTAGGTATCTCATCTAACGGATGATATCATTTTGCGATTTCATAAGTCTATCTTGAGAGATATTTTCGTACCTATTAGAAATAATTTTAAAGAGTCCTTGAGCAGCTTTAGGAGCAATATCTTTTTTTGAGGCAGGGGATCTATCAAAGCCCATGGAACCATCTCCACTAGCAATCTGATCAAGACTTCCACCACCTTGTCCTCTTTTTAGGCCTGCTCTAAAGCCAGGGCCCGAATAAGATCTTGCTCCTGATCCTCCTTCTAGGGCCACACCTTCTGCTGCAGACTCTTCTTCTTCAGATCCTTCTTCTGTACCGGTATCACCAATGTCACCACCTTGGGCGAGTTCCGCAGAGGTGTCTAATCCTCCACCAATGGCATCTGCTTTTCGAGTGGATGTAATTTTAGGAGTATCTTGGCCGCCGATGTCTTGTTCTCCTTGAGCATCATCAAAAAAGTCTGATGGGATGCCTTCAGAACCACTAAGATCACTGGCAATGGAGGCAATAGCAGCATTGGTAGCAGCATCGGCCTTTAATATTCCAGAGGTAGATGCTCCTGCTGGAGGTGTTGTATCTACTGCTGCAGAATAAAATCCATTCGATCTATTGCTAAAATCTTTACAGATTTGTTCCTCTGGAGATATTTGGCAAATAGAGGCAAGCAAATCTTCTTCTGATTGTGATAGTAAATCTAAAGTGGGATCTGGTACTGGAAGCCCATCAATTAAGGATTGTATTTTTGCCGATTGCTGTCTAAGCATCATTCCTTTCATTAAATTGCTGGCCGCCTCAAGTCCGGTTTGCACCATTTGCATTTTAAGTTGCATCAAACTATTAGTGTTTAAAATTAGCTGGGTTCCCCCACTAATTGTGTCTACACAGGCATCTGTACTAGAACCCATCATCATACCCATCATTTCTCCGCCTGCGGCCATTCCACCCATCATGCCCATTCCACCACCGCCAAAGCCACTATCATAACTACTACCGCCGTAACTACTACCGCCGTAACCACCATCCATTCCACCGCCCATCATGCCACCGCCGCCCATACCGCCGCCCATCATACCGCCACCTTGTGGAGGTTGAGGCCTGGATTGAGCATCCATCTGTGCATTTTGCATAAATACTTGGTCACAATTTGCGTATCTTGCCTGATCGATCATTCCTTCAGTGTCACCTTCATTACCACTCATACCCATCATACCGCCGCCCATACCGCCGCCGTACATGTCCATACCACCACCGTATCCGCCCATGCCGCCGCCCATACCGCCGCCGTACATGTCCATACCGCCACCGTAGCCACCACCACCCATCATATCCATGCCTCCCATTCCACCCATTGGAGGCATTGGACAAGAGGCCATGACCTCATCTTCTTTATTAAAGTCTTCCAATAAGTTTTTGATATCAATTTTTTTGGCATAGGGTTCGAAGGCCTGAATATAGCTTTTAAACCACTGAAGATACTTTTGATAATTTTCTTCTTGAGGATCCTTTGGCATTTTAGGCTGACAATCTTTTGCTAATTTTTCTCTGGTAGGCCAGCTACTATAGCGATGTTGAAGGATGCCGTATTGGGCCCCTAAAAAGAAAGTATTTTGAAAAGCAACGGCGGCCTGGTCATCTACACCGGCCTTTTGCATTTTTAAAGGGAGCATAGGATCTGGTGCCTCGGAGGCCATATCAAGTGCTAAGTCTTCTTGTCTTCCTGTGGCATCCATCTTGTATTTTATAGATTGAGCGGTCTCCATAAGTTTTTTAGCGATAAAGAATCCATCCCAAAATTTAACTAGTTTTCGACAGGAAGGATAATCTTGAGTTTCTGCCCCTCGACTTACACAACTTATTTTTCTGTCCATAGTCATTTTGGGAGTTATGGTTAAAGTGTCCTCTGCAGAGTTATAATCAACAGAGGAAGTAAGGGGAACTAGAGCAGTACATTTTTTTAATATTTTCTTTTTCCCTTTTCCTCTAGCTATTCCTTTTCGTACCCATTTCTTAACTGCGAGTAATTTATTTTTCCCATCTTCTTGGGGATTACCAGTTTCATATTTTTCTTCTGGAGGGGGACCTCCATCCATGCCACCGCCGCCGTAGCCACCATCGCCGCCGCCGCCGTAGCCACCATCGCCGCCGCCGCCGTAACCACCGCCGCCGCCGTAACCACCGCCGCCGTAACCACCGCCACCGCCACCGCCATCGAAGCTGTCACCACTATTATCTTTTCCCTTGTAATCGAGAGCACGTATTTCTTTTTCGGTTAAGCGAAAGTTTTCTAATTTTTGTTCAATTGATTTGGCAAGTGACCACCAGGATTCATTCCACATATCTTCTTTGGGGGACTCAGCATACTTACCAACTATTTGATCCCATTCCATTTTGGCCTGTTGTTGACAGAGAATAAAGGTTGAAGTTCCTAGAAACTTAACTGCTGCAGTTCCCTCAAAGGACTGAGTGGTATCACTAGTGAAGGGAATGGGGGGGACTTCAGGAAGGAGTCCACTAGAGCCTGCCATAAATTTTTCTTTGGCATCTTCAGTACCTTTTGCTTTCACAGCTTCTTTTGCCATGGAGTCTTTTTGGGCACTAGATTTATCAGTGGGACTTTCAGTCCCTTGGGCCTTTTTATCTACAGGCCCATCTAAGTTAGTATCCCAACTAGCACCTCCGCCGTCTTGTTGTCTTTTTCCACCAGAAGGTGGACTATCCCAATCGCCATCATCATCTCCCCAACTGTTATCGTCCCAACCGTTGCTTGCCAGTCCACAAGAGATTGATTTTCCCACTTTGTCGGTACAATTTTGCAAGGAATTTCCCATCAGGGGGAGGGAAAGGAAAAAAAGAATAACTAAATAATTTTTGTTTTTACCCATGATACTTACGACCCTTGTTTTATTATACAGCTTCCATTCGTCTAAAGGAGCAAAAACTTGAGGCTTAAAGTATAGGAATTCTTACGATATTGATTGAGTTCCCCAAGGATTTGGAGAAATTTTAAGAAAATAATTTTGATATAGAATAAGTGCTTTTTCTTGCAGTATACTTCTGAGTTCTAGGTCTGATTCGAGTAAGTTTTGGAGGTAGATTTCAGAGGTATAAGATGCAATAAATTTTGTTGAGGAAGGTCCATGTCCGATATGCCAGGGTTCAGGAAGAACACCGCCTCTATCTTTAAGATAGGGGCAGAAAAAATTAAAATCTTGAAGATTTTCTCGTAGCCAACTTCCAAAAGAGAATAATACTCCTCCGGGAGCAAATTCTTGTGGCGTTAATTGTAGCTTATAGTCACGGGGAAGAGATTTTAAACAATAGATATCAAAATCTGTTCCCCAGTGGTGTCGGCTGGCCCCGGGGAGTGCTGACCAATTAAGGATTTTTAAGACGAGATCATACGGTTTTAATTTTTCTGGGGAAATGGGATTAGAATCTCGATCTAGAACTGGTCGCTTCCCCAAGACCTTATCATTCCAAATGACTTTTTGTCTTTCGTAGTTTCTAAAGCCACTCGCAATTTGTAAATCGAACCCATTTTTCCAGGCCCTTTTTTTTAGATTGATTAAATCTATTTCTGCTGGGGGATAGATGAAAAAACCTAGCTTATCGCTCCAAGTCAAATGATCTTTTGTTCTGCCAGTTAATTGATCAAAATTCATAAAATAACTTCCTTAATTATATAAAATAATTTATACCTTCCTACGTTACAAGGAAATAATTTACACCTCTTGCCTGCATTGCAATGCAAGGGGGATTAGTGATATAAGTTAAAGATATTTTCTTTAATCCAATAAGGAACACAATCTCCATGAATGAATTACAAAGTGTTGTCATCAGATTTTCGGGGGATTCCGGGGACGGAATGCAGCTCACTGGAACACAGTTTTCTAATACTTCAGCGTTAATGGGAAATGATATATCAACTTTCCCTGATTTTCCTGCAGAGATTAGGGCACCCCAGGGAACCATTGCCGGAGTCTCGGGATTTCAAGTTCATATTGGCGCTTCTGAAATTAATACTCCTGGTGATGAGCCAGATGTTTTAGTTGCTATGAACCCTGCGGCCTTAAAAGCAAATGTTGGGATGTTGAAAAAGGGCGGAACTATCATCGCCAATATCGATACCTTTACTGATAAAAATTATAAAAAATGTGGCTACAAGGGGAATCCTCTCGGAGCAGAAGAGCTCAAAGGTTACAAGGTTATTGAGGCGAAAATCACCTCACAAACTCTTGAGGCCTTAAAAGATTTTGATATGGATGCCAAGGCCAAGGCCAGGTGTAAAAATTTCTACGCACTGGGGATGACCTATTTTATGTTTGGTAGAGAACTTGAACCCACGATTAGATGGGTTCAAGAGAAGTTTGCCAAAAAACCTATTCTCATCGATGCCAACGTAGCGGCCTTAAAGGCGGGAAGAAATTACGCTGATACCCTGGAAGAGACAATTATTCCCTATAAAGTCCCACCGGCCAAAATTGCAGCTGGAACCTATAGGCAAATAAACGGAAATACAGGAGTTGCCTGGGGATTTATTCAGGCAGCAGAATCAGCTGGTTTAAACCTTTACCTTGGAAGTTACCCAATTACTCCAGCGACAGATATTTTACATGAACTGGCCAAGCAAAAAAACTTCAACGTAAAAACCTTTCAAGCAGAAGATGAAATTGCCGGAATCTGTTCTTCTATTGGCGCCGCTTTTGGTGGGGCCTTGGCCATAACTACTAGTTCAGGACCTGGAATTGCCCTTAAGGGAGAGGCCATGGGTCTGGCAGTAATGTATGAACTGCCTCTAGTTGTAGTTAACGTGCAAAGAGGTGGCCCTTCAACTGGGTTACCAACTAAAACAGAGCAATCAGATTTATTCCAGGCCTTCTATGGTCGAAATGGTGAATCCCCGATGATAATTCTAGCGGCATCAAGACCCAATGACTGTTTTCAAATGGCCTTTGAGGCCTCCAGACTATCGCTTGAAATGATGACTCCAGTAGTTCTTCTAACTGATGGCTATATCGCCAACGGAACTGAGCCTTGGAAATTACCAGATCTTAAAAAAGAATATCCAAAAATTAAAACCAAGCGCTTTGAAAAATCTCCAAAAGAAGGGGAGGAATTCCTCGCCTATGCCAGAGATAAACTTCTAGTAAGACGTTGGGCCATTCCAGGAACCCCGGGACTTGAACATCGAATTGGGGGATTGGAAAAAGAAATGGGAACAGGGAACGTAAGTTATGACCCCAAGAACCATGAAGATATGTGCCATATCCGAGCTAAAAAAGTTGAAAATGCTGCTGAAATCATTCCACTGCAAGAAATTGAAGGAAAGCAAACTGGAGATCTACTAGTAGTCTCTTGGGGTGGCACTTACGGGGCCACGCATATGGCGGTTAAAAAAATGCAGGAAGAGGGAAAGAGTGTCTCCCTTATGCATTTAAAATATTTAAACCCTATGCCAAAAAATGTTGAAAAGATTCTAAAAGGATTTAAGAAGGTCCTTGTTTGTGAGTTAAACTTAGGTCAGATGAAAGATATATTAAATGCTAAGTTTAATATTGGCGCCTCGGGATATAATAAAGTTCAAGGTCTTCCCTTTAAAATTTCTGAACTTTATGAGGCCTTTGAAAAAGAATTAAAAGAGTAATTTTTAGGAGTAAACATGACCGAGATGCCAACTTATAAGAAAAAAGATTTCGTCAGTGACCAGGAAGTTAAATGGTGTCCGGGTTGTGGAGACTATGCCATCCTCTCCTCAGTTCAATTGGCCATGACCAAAATTGGAAAAGATAAAAAAGATATTGTCTTTATTTCAGGGATCGGCTGTTCCTCACGTTTTCCCTATTATATGGATACCTACGGAATGCACACTATCCACGGAAGAGCTCCTGGCTTTGCCACGGGCCTAAAGCTTGCTAATCCTAATCTTGAAGTTTGGTTGGTAACTGGTGATGGCGATGGCCTTTCCATTGGTGGAAACCATTTGATTCATATTCTAAGGCGAAACATAAATGTAAATATTATTTTATTTAATAATGAAATTTATGGGCTTACCAAAGGACAGTATTCCCCAACTTCTGAACCAGGACTGGTAACAAAGTCGAGCCCCTATGGATCAATTGATCGTCCTTTTTCTATCGCTTCTTTGGCCATTGGTGCAGGAGTTACTTTCTTTGCCAAAACAATTGATACCGATCCTAAGCATATGATTGAAGTCTTTCAAAAGGCCTCTGAACATAAAGGGACTTCGATGATTGAAGTCTATCAAAACTGCGTTATCTTCAATGATAAAGTTCACGATGAATACACCAATAGGATGAAAAGAGATGATACAACTTTAAGACTTGAAGATGGCAAACCCATGATCTTTGGCAAAGAAAAAAATAAAGGGATTCACTGGGGGGGAGATAAGCCAGAAGTGGTTACCATCGGTGAAAATGGAATATCTGAAAGTGATCTTATGGTCCATGATGAAAAGGATATTTTTAAGGCCCATATGTATTCGGCCTTTCATCACCCTGAATTTCCCGTTCCTCTAGGGGTTTTAAGACAAGTTGAGCGTCCTGTTTATGAGGAAAGTGTGGTTAATCAAATAAATCAAGTAGTCGAAAAGAAAGGCCCTGGGGATATGTCTAAACTTCTCAAATCCGGAGAGACTTGGGAAGTTAAGTAGCCCCCCACCCTGATTTTTTCTTAGCCTAAAGTATGTCTTTTTATAGCACGACCAATGATTCTCACTTTATCTTTTAGAGCAAATCGTTGGAGGTTAGTCTTAATAACTCCTTCAGAAAATTTGGTCTTTTTAGAGTAGTCAATTTTTACATCTACAAATACAGGTCTTCCTGCTTTCGCAAGTTCTAAGGCCTTCATCATAGATTCATCAATATCAAAATCATTGTTCATTTCGACAAAATGAGATCCAGTGGCATCTGCAATACCTTTAACTTTCATCTCACCAAGCACCGTACAGGTCTTTCTATTGAGAGGAATTTTTTGAAAGATAGATATTTGTCCAAGCTCTCCATCACTAAAAATAAAATAAATGACTCCTAATCCCTGATTTGTAGCGGTCATAGCTTCAAGTCCTGTCATAAGAAGGGCACCATCACCGACAATCCCCACAACTTGTTTCTCAGGATTTGAAAGTTTGGCAGCATTAGTAGCGGGAATACAATATCCCATGCAGTTAAAATCGCTAGGGGAGATAAAGCTCCCTGGTTTATAAATAGGCATTAGTTCCATGGTTAAAAAGGTATGATTCCCATCATCCGCAACTACAATAGCATCATCATCGAGATGTTCTCTTAAACTTTTAAAAAAGTATCCAGGAGAAACCAATTTATCATTTTTATTTTTGGTCCAAGAATTAAAGTATTCTTTTTTAAGCTTGGCGATTTTGTTTTTTAATTCATGATTAGAGGTTTTAGTCTCTTTCTCTTTTAATTTAGCGAGAAGTCTTGGCATAATAACACTTGCATCACCCTGGAGAGTTATCTTGGCCGGATAGTTCTTATTGAAAACTTCCGGGTCGATATCCACATGAATTAAATTTTTTGGAATATCCATACCATAACTTCCTGTCGCCAGTTCACTAAAGCGAACTCCAACAGCAAGCAGACAATCGCAATCTTTGAAGGCCTCTTGTGCCGCTGGAGAGGAAGATTTTCCAAAGCCCATGCCCACATGTAGTGGATGACTTGCCGGAAAAACACTTAAACCCTGAAGTGTTGTAGCGGTGGGAGAATTTAAGCAATCGGCCATTTCGATATTACTTTTAGCGCATTCTTTTGCCCCCCAACCAAGATAGAGTCCGGGTTTTTTAGCATTCATTAAAAGCTCAATAGCTTTATTTAAATCGTTTTCACTAAAATGTTGTTCTTTAGTTAAAGGAGTATAATTGGGCATTCCCTCTACTTCGCCATGAAAAAGTTGTAGTTCACCAGGCATTTCAAATAGTACGGGCCCTGGAAGACCTGAGGTGGCGAGACTGTAAGCTTGATAGGCCATTGGGATAATATCTGAGTGAGTTTTAGGGCGAAAATAGCCTTTAACTAATGCTTTGGTCATTACTTCCTGGTTCATGTCGTGAAGTTGATAGGCCTTTCCTGTATCTCTTCTAATACCCCCGGTGATAACTATCATTGGTATTCCATCAAGCATCGCCTCAGCAATTCCTGAAGCGGCATGAGTTATTCCCGCTGCCGGGACCAAGACACAAACGCCTACTGATTTACCGGTTCTACTTACTCCATCGGCCATAAAAGATGCCCCAACTTCATGAGTCGTAAGGATAGGTTTTATTTGTTTTGATTTATTTAACTCATCATATATCTCAGTGTTGTGAACACCAGGAATTCCAAAAGTGAACTCAGTTCCCACTTGCTCTAGAGCGTGAACTAAAAGTGCCCCACCTGACTTTTTCATATATTACTCCTAATAGATTTTGCAGCTGATTGGGCGGTTAAAATACATCCCGCCAAAAAGGTTCCCTCTAACGCCCGTTTGCCATGCATACCACCACCACCAAAACCGGCGGCCTCGCCCACAGCATATAATCCGGGAACGACTATTCCATCGCTGCTTAAAACTTTTGATTCAAGATCCGTTTGCATCCCTCCAAGGCTTTTTCTTGAAACGATAAATTCTCTAATTGCAATTAAAGGCATCGCCTTCGGATCTAAAATCTTTTGAAATTTACACGTTCTGACTTTATCTCCACGGTAGTTTCTGATCATGGCAATTCGTCTAAGTTGATCATCATTGTGAAACTTCACACCACGATCAATTTGATCATCGTATTTTTTGATTTCACTTTTTAGAAATTCAGCATTAATCTTTTCACCAAAGTTCTTAGTTGTCATTTTACTTGCTAATTCTTCAATCGATCCAGCAACAACAAAATCTTCACAGTTTTGAGTGAGGTCTTCAACAAGTTCTTTATTACCTAAGAGAATAGATTTGATAAAACCAAAAAAGTTCTTTTCTCTGATGGCCTTGTTAAATTCAGAGCCAGAAACAGCGAGTTCCTTTAGAGCGATTTTTTGATTTAGAATCTGCCAAGAATATCCCTTTTCAGTTTTACAAATATTTTTTACTAAATCACTTGTATCAAAGGAGGTAATTAAAGGCCTCGGCCCTATTCGTTTTCCCCGATGATCCATCCAAAGAGCAGATTTTGGAGGGACTAGACTGAGTCCATGGTTTTCTCTAAAAGGTCGTGGATGGTGAATACCAGCAGCATAGTTCCACATCCTGTCCATATGAGTAAGATTTCCTCCTACTTCTTGTACTTTATCATGCAGAAAGCCATCAGCGAATTCATGGGAACCATTGAGCATTTTTTCAGGAGCTCTACCAAGATATATCGGCCAATTTTTTTTGATCCTATCAATGTTTCCACCATAGCCTCCACAGGCCATAACAACTGATGGCCCATGGGCCTCAAAGTTATTACCAAAAACGCCAATAACTTTACCGTCTTGAGAAATAAAGTCTTCAACTTTGTGAGAAAAATAAATTTGTAGATTTTCTCTTTTGGGATGAGCATAAAGTCTTTTAACAAGTTGAATGATTAATTCTTGTCCAGTTCCCCAGATCATGTGAAAGCGCGGAACGCTATTTCCTGGTTTGAAAATACCTCGCTCTACCCAGTGAACTACGGGAAAAAAACCAACATTTCTTTTTTTTAACCAGTAAAAGATATCTCTTTCAGAGTTTTCAATTAATTTTCTTGCCCACTTTTTAGGTAGTTCATCACCTTCACCAAATTCGGCAAAGCTGCACCAATCTGACCAGGCGAGATCAATACTATCTTTAACGCCATTTTTCTTTTGAGTGGGACTGCCTACTATAAAGACACCGCCAAATGCTTCTTTGGCCAGACCACCAAATCTATCTTCGGTACTGCGATCTAAAAGGGTTACTGATTTACCAGAATCCAAAAGTTCTAGTGCGGTGGTGATTCCTGCCAGTCCACCACCTACAATAACGACATCTGATTTATATTTTTCCATAAAAAGCCTTTTAAATTTATAGCCCGCAATATAGATCTTTTTCGCAGTAATTTAAATAGATTTGTCGTAAATGACGCCATGTGCTTGACCTGGTGCATTGGTGGCAATTATCCTTAATATATGAAATATTATCAATGTTACGAGCAAGTGTATGAGGACCTGAGAAAGGCCCAGCAATTTACTCCCACCCCCAATAATTCCTTAGTGGAGTTTTTTAATGAAGAGGTAAAGGGTCGACTTCCACTCAATAAGCTAGGAGACTGCGATCTCCTAGAAGTTGGATGTGGTGCAAAATCTATATTTAATGATTTTAATGATCCTCGATTGAAAACTTTAGGAATTGATATATCAAGGAATGCAATTTCCTGGGCCGAGGAATTTAATAAAAATAATAATATTAAATACTTAAACCTCGATGTCTGTAAAATGAACTTTAAAGAAGAGTTTGATCTGGTTTTTGATGGTCATCTGCTCCATTGCTTAACAGATGAAGAAGATCGCAAAAAGGCATTGAAAAATATTTACAACGCGCTAAGACCAAATGGACTTTTTATTTTAGAGACTATGACCTCGCATAAAAAAATGTCCTTTGAAGAAAATTTGTATTTTCAAAATGATACTCTGTATCGATTATTCACCAACGCAAGATATGATTTAACCTTTTTTAATGGCGCGCCATATCTTCCCATTAGAAAAATAAATACTGCAATGGATACAGAACAGGAAATAATCAATGCAGGATTTCAAATTATTTATCTTTATGTGCTTGGTAATAGAAAAATTATTCCTTATGAAGGTAGGTCTGTTCCGTTGATATCAGATCCCGACTCCCTTCGACTTATAGCAGTGAAAAAGTAAAATCTCTATGGGGGCCATAGGTCGGCCCCATTTTACGAACTCGTAACTAAAGAGCAAGTACTAGGAATTCTTCCATCCCTTCGCCTTGATCATCGGGGAAAGCGTAACCTTCGTTGATCTTTTTTCCATCCTTGTAAAGAATGAAATAAGGACTAGATTTAACACCTTCTCTTTTGGCAATATTATTTAGCTCTGAATAGTCTTCAGATTTTGGGTTCCACCAAAGTTTGTGAACATCAATTGAGTCTCGATATCTTTTTTCAACGGCCGGAACGGATCCTAGGTTTTCAAGAAGTAAACAGTGGACACAATATGTAAGACCAAATTTAACTAAAACTGGTTTAGTAAATGAGGCATCAATGACATCTCTTCTAAATTCAACATCTGAATCAATAGTGTGAGCAGCATTCCAAGGGTTGTTATGATCAATTTCAAACATTTTCTTTGGAGTATAAGGATAGAAGTAACCTTCTCCTCTTTCGCCTCTAGCTTCTATTTGATTTTTAAGAAGACCTAGCTTTTGGATCATTTTCCAAGCAGCGATTCTCGCTTCAATATTTGTTCTAGATTGAGTGATGGTAAGATATTTTTGAACTTCAGCTTGAAAAGCGCTAGATAGTTCATCTAGGTTAAATTTTCCATCTCTATTTCCTTTTGTCGTATCGTTGTACCAAGAAAGGGCCTTGTAGAATCTATCTCCCGTATGAGCATTTTCAGGAAGAAAAGGTGTATTTACCGCTTTAATAAAAGAATTAACGTGAGTTTTTGGATTCGGTGTCTCAAGTAGGGCATTAAAAAGAGTTACTAGTTCACTATCGTTAAATCCATCATCAGCTTTTTCATTGTAAAGGTTTTCAAAAGTTTCGGCCTTAACTTCGATAGCTAAAAGCATTACTAAAAGGGTTAATAATTTCATAAGTTTTCTCCTCTCTAATTTAAATATTAGAAAGGATTTAACACACTGAGTCTTAAAGGCAAGAGTTTTTAAGGTTTCAGGTAATAATTTTAGCTTTTTAGGGCGGCAATCACCATTTGAGATGCCTTCTTACCATCAAATCTTCCCTTAATCTTTGGCGAGAGCTCTTTCATCACCATTCCCATATTAGGATTATCAAGTCCTTGGATGATTTCTTTAATCAGGTTCGCTACCCCTTCTTCCTTGAGTTCTTCGGGCATGTAAGGGGTTAAAAAAGTAATTTCAAGTTCAGTTTTTGCTCGTTGATCTGAGCCTTCAGGGAAGAGCCCTATAGAATCTTTAAGCTTTTTTACGTAACTGACAACTACATCGAGCTCTGGTTTGGGACTTTTGCTCACTTTATTTTCTATGAGCATGGCCTTTAGATATCGAATCGCATCGAGTCGGCCTTTGTCTTTTGCCTTCATGGCAGTTTTTATATCTTCATTTATTCGATTAAACATTTATACCTCGCTTAAGCAGATATCTTCATTTTCAGACATCTTTAATATTTCTGATTTATTTAACTTTAAAAAATTATCACTTACTTTTTTAAATAAGCTTTGATCTGGATTAAAACGAAAAGTTGCAGGGATGTCTAGGGAGAAAATCTCACAAAAACGATTCCAGAACTTTTCCTCTACTGCACCTAGTGCCACATATTTACCATCTTTTGTCTTGTAGATGCTATAGCAGGGGTATCTGCCATTATGTAAAAATTTACTCATCTTACCTCTGATTTTTTTAGGCCAAAAGGGCCCGAAAATTTCTTTAGTTGATTCAAGAAGATAACTCTGGGCAAAGATGGTTGTATTTTCACTTTTTGCTTTATTAATGGCACAGACAAGGTCAAAGGCAGCTTTAACTCCAAAATTTATTCCTGATATTGGCAAGTATGGAGGATCGATGATTTCTTCATCTCTGCCTTCTACATGAAGAGCGAGAAGTCCCGATAGCGCCATGGCATTTATATCATGCATGGATTTAGTGACTTTGCTGGAAGCAAAAAGTTCGACAACACCAATAGGCCTATTAACAGCTTTTATATCTTCATCAGTAACTTTTAACCGCTCTCTTAGTTTGGGCGGAATACCCATGATGATTCCATCGACTTCATTTAGTAAGTCTTTGATTTTATCGGGAGTCTGTGGGTCTTTAAAATCTAAGCGAACAATATTTTTACCACTATTTAACTCGTCATACATGGCGGGAAAGCTCTCATCCATTTCAGCAAATAGTCCATAAATGAAAGGATCTTTAAATTTGGCATCTTCAACTTTTATAACTTCAGCTCCTTGATCGGCGAGAATTTTTCCGCCGAGAGGGCCTGGAAGACGGTGACTTAAATCAAGAATTTTGATGCCAGCGAGTAAGTTATTTTTCATTTTTTACTTCCTCTTTTGGCGCCAGCGTTTCGATGAAATTATCGACTCCCTCTCCTTGCAGCTCACAAGCTTTAAGGGAGCAAATTTGCCACTTATTTGTTTCTTCTTCCTGATAATCAATTACAAAACGAGGAAGAAAATATGTTATAAATTTGGAAAACTTGCTCTCTTTAACCCACGTAGCGGGAACTTTAACAACCTTGTAGGCAGCAATTGGATAGGTGAGAGCACGCAGGGCCTCGCCAGAACCATAAGGGTATCTCAAGGTTTCAAAAGTCAGTCCTTCCTCAACATCTTTTATTGCCTCTATAAGTTTTAAATCTTGGAAAAGTACCGCTCCTCTTCTAGTTAGTGAAACTAAAGTTGAGAGTGGAGATCTGAAGGAGGCATCAAATGAGTTTAATTTCAGGTTGGGATAAAGTAAGTCATCATTTAAGCTTTTTGCCCGAGTAAGTGCCTTACCCTCAGAGATAAATTCAGTATGGATAAACTCTAAGGTGTCTTTGAAGTTATTTTTAAAATCGGGATTACCTGAGATTTCATAAAGTCTAAGCATGGCCTCAGCAAAGAAAACATAATCTTCAAGATAGGGAATAGAGTCGTCCATGGTAGTGGTATGTTTTATTTTTGTCCCCACATCTTGCGCTTTCATGACAAATGTTTCAAAGGATCCTTTTAAAGCATCATTTAAAATCTTTTGTGCTCGATATTTTATCGGATCAATTGGACAGTATTGAATAACATCAATAAGTGCACTTAAAGTTAAGAAATTCCAACTCGCTACCCCTTTATTGTCTGTGGCCGGCGGAATGCGCTTTTTTCTCTCAGTTAAAATGGCCTTACGTGTTTGTCGAACTAGGTCCCAGCCTTCTTGGGTAAAGATTTCTTTAGCAAGGTCAAAATCAAGAGAGATTACATTTTGTCCATTTTCAAAATTTCCCTCTTTGGTGATACGGAACCACTTTTTTAATTTATCTAAGTTCTTGGTTAAACTTTTTTCTTTATCGTCATTATTTTTTAGCGCCTCTTCAAATTCTTTTAGACCAAAAGTTTGATAGAGCCCTTCAATACCTTCGGAGTCAGCATCTTGGGCACTGAAAAAGAACCCCTTTTCTGATTGCATTTCATTTTCAAGATAATCTAAGGTATCCATAATACCGTCAAAAACTAGTGGTGATGGGTAGAGTGGCCCTACTTTGGCCAGAAGTTTTAAAAGTCCGGCCTGGTCGTAGAGCATTTTTTCAAAGTGAGGAACAAGCCACATTTCATCTACGCTGTAGCGATGAATGCCTCCTCGCACGTGATCGTTGATTCCACCCATTAACATTTTGTCGATAGAATCGATTATGTGTTTGCCATATTTTTGATCAACTTTTCCCTCAAGCATTTGCTCCACGGCCCATTCTAAATAGGCAAAGTTGGGAAACTTTGGTGCCTCTCCATAGCCGCCATACTTGTCATCTTGAAGATCTTTAAGTGCCTCTAGTATCATCATAGGAGTTGGAAATTGAGCTAGTTCTGGTTTTTCCCCTTCTATTTGGGGGCCCGTTAAAATATCATCGATTACATTTTTAGCATCAGCTTCAATTTTTTCTCTATCGTCGTTATAGAGCGAGTTAATTTTTTGGATAATTTCTAAAAATGAAGTTTCGCCGAATTTCGCTTCTGCTGGAAAATAGGTTCCCACAAAAAAAGGCTTCATATCAGGTAGCAAAAATGCAGATAAAGGCCATCCTCCAGTTTGGGTGAAACGTTGGCAGGCCTGTTGGTAATAAGCATCTAGATCGGGATATTCTTCTCTATCTACTTTTATGCACACATAGTTTTCATTTAAAAAATTGGCGATATCTTTATTTTCAAAAGATTCATGGGCCATTACATGACACCAATGACAGGAGGAATATCCGATAGATAGAAATATGGGTTTATTTTCCTCTTTGGCCTTTTGTAACGCTTCAGGCCCGTAAGGAAACCAATCAACAGGGTTATTTTCATGTTGTTTAAGATATGCAGATTTTTCATTTTTGAGTCTATTGGACATGATATTTCCTTTAAAATTTAGGCCCATTCTAGTTCAAAGGCCTGAGATTGAAAAATGATATAATGAGGAGATGAGTAAATGGATTTATCTCAGCATTATTATCATTATGACCACCACTCTCTACTTCATTGAGAGTAAACCTAAAATTATCTGTAGAGTTCCATGTAGTCATTGTAAAAAGGGATACGTGGAGCAGAATATGACTAAAGAAGCGGTGGCCCTAAAAGGGAGAATTGCCTTTATTAAGACTAATAAGGGAAAAGTTATTAGGTTTGATGATTGCTTTGGGCTTAAAAAGCATTTTTTTCGTAGAAATTACACTCGCCATGGGGACCTTATCTGGGAGCCTATTTTCAGTGACTTGAGAGATACCAAATAGGGAATAGATTACATGACCTAGTTGATTCGATTGTGCTAGATCAGATTTTCTGGTATTAAAAGTTACTTATGAAATTAATTCAGAGCGTTAAAAACAACATTGTTTTATTTGGGGATTTTAGGCCATTTTTAGGACTATTAGTCTTCCTTCTTATGGGTATGAACTTTTACCCAGTGCTCTTAAAAGACGTCTATCACCAAAATGTGAACCTCGTTACGACCTCTAGTTCAGTTTATGGGCCTTCAAAATCTTTGGCGGTAGCAAAAGTTCCTTATAATTTTTATGGAGTGGTTAAATCATTTGGAAAATTTCCTTTAGAAAGGTTGAACGAAATTTCTAATGCTGAACTTGAAGGATTAATACTTAGTTCGCTGCCTCTTAATATGAGAAAAAAATTGCGACCGCATTTGGCGAGTGCTCTTAGAATTTCTGAAAATCACCAAGTAGATCCTTTTTGGACTTTGTCCATTATGTATACCGAAAGTCATTTTGATCCAAGTGTTAATAGTATTGTTGATGCAAGAGGGTTGATGCAAATTATGCCAGATACGGGAAAGTTTTTGGCGCGGATCATGGAGAAAACTTATGTGTTAAAGACTCCTGCAGATCTAAACCGAAATTCTCGTATGAATATTGATATGGGAGTTTATTATTTGAATAGATTGTTAAAAAGGTATCATTATAACTACATCATCGCGACCGTTGCCTATAACATGGGACCGGGAAATGTTAGAACTATGATGATCAATGGTCGATCTATTGGGGTGAGAAATAACTATCTCACAAAAGTTACCGCAGCCTATAATGAAATAACTGAGAAGGCGCGAAGACACTTTGCTAAGATGAAAAAACCTTATAAACAAACATTTGTTGTAAGAAGAAGGTGGAAAGTTAGGGATTCTCGCAGGGTTTTTAGACTTTTCAATAAAGTTGTACCACAGAATTTTGCCTATCTGCGAACGTCTGAATTTGATCGTGAAATTTCCAAAAAACTTATCTTTTAGAAATCTTAAAATGCCATATAAAAGTTGAACCCCCAATAACTGAGAGTCTGTTCATGTGTTCTAGCGGGTTAAGATTGGCCAGAGGATTGGTAAACATAGAATCAAGGACATTTCTCATAGAACCGCCAAGGCCAAAGATCGTAATACCGTAAGAAGTGGCCATGGCCTGAATGTTGGTAAATCGTTTACCCTTGAGATTTCGTTGAACAAAACTTCTAACTCTTTTAGATCTTGTGGCAAGACTTGCAAAAGTGTCTTTGGGGATTTCTATCGCTCCATTAAGCGGTAGAGGATTGATGCTGAGTCCTCTTTTTCGGGGGGCCTGTCTAACTGTTTCTCTAGTATGTAGTTTTAAATTTAAAATTTCTCCATTGCCTAAATTAACGGCCAAATTGGCAGGTGAGCAATAGGGATTAAAGTTTTTAATGACCATATTCTTTGTCGTTGAAATAAAGCGTTTGGATTCATCTTTGCCTAAAGTTAGATGGGTCGAGTCTTTCTGTGTGTTTTTTAAAAAATTTCCACTTATTGATTTTTCCGTGGAATAAAACTTCCATTCTTCTTCCAACACCTCTTTTTCAAAGTATCCCGTAATATCACTTTCATTAACCCCTTCAACTCGTAAAAGTTTCTTGTGGTTTTTGCCTTTATAAATGGTGATTAGATCCGTAATCTTAGCATTTATCTTGGGTTGTTTTTGCCAACCATCAAGAGTTATAGCGCGAAAGTTAAAAAGCGGTTCATAAAAGGCCGGAATATTATCACCACCTTCTGAAGAACTCATATTATGATCATAGGTATATTTTAAAAGAAGATCATTTCCACCGGAAATATCAAAATCATAAGTCCTAGTATACATGTCACCATATTTATTAATTAAAAAGATAGTGGAACCTGAAGCAGAAAGATTAATCGCTTTAAAAGTACCTCTAACGGGAGTGCAAACTTCGTAGGAATAATCAGTGGGAAGCCAGGGATCTAGGTAGGTAATTCGTTGGCCATTTTTACTTAATACATAAAGGGTGGTGCATCCCACGCCAATTCCATGTTTGTTCCCCGCTTTATCAACATAAAAAGTTTCCTCACTGGGAGAAAAAAATGAGATCTCCCATGCTTTTCTTTTTGCAGGCAGAGACATTCCAGGGCCCAGCCAAAGTGGTGAACCCCAGCTGCTGCGCCAATCTGAGCTTTTTATTTCCGTTAATTTGGCGGCATCTTTTATGGTGAAGATTTTTCCTTGCTGATCTATTGCCACAAAGTGTTCCGCATCGGTGCCAATTTCAACAGGTGTATTTAAATCTGTCGGGAGAGGAACTGCCTTCCAGATATTTTTGCCTTTTCTGTTCTTAAACCAAATCACTCCGCCTTTTAGCAGGAAATCATTTTTTGAATTAAAGTTTTTGACTCTAGTTCTAAATAAAATCTTTTGAGGGAAAGCTTTTGTTGCTTTGTGATAATTATCGCTGCAACGAAATTTAATATTAACTGGAGCATTAGCAGAAGTACCGAGGAAAAAGGCCCCGAGTAAAGTAGAACGCTTAGGTTTCTTAGGACATTTTATATCTTCTGCAGTCAAAACCTTATAATATCCATTCTCTATGCATTGCTTTAGGGCCAAACCAAGTACTTCTCTTTTTACTTCACTACATTTTGATAGGGAAGAGTAGTGGTGCAGAGAGGTCGTATAAACTTTACTGCTCACCGAAGCCATAGTGCGTCTTTCTTCTCTTTGGGAGGCGCAAGAAGTGAGCAGAATTATAGAGACAATCACTAGGTTTTGTTTAATCATTTGCTACCTTAGTTAAAACAAAATTATTTATTGATATCGGAAAATAGAGATCGAATTTTTAGCGTTATTTATAAAAGGAATTTAAAGCATGTCTAATAAACTTATTCTCATTTTCTTAATATTTTTGGCCTCTTGTAAGTTAGTGCCCGAGCCAGATTTAAGTCCTAGCAATCAAAGGCAAATTATCTACCCAGCACAGATTCCGGGGGTGGGATTAGATGTGCAAACTACTGGGTGGGCCAAATCTCCCATCTGGAAATATAGTCCTGAAAATATTCCTACAGAGTTTCTCAATCAAAAAAAAGAGTGGGAACACTATACGATTATTGGAAAAGATTATTCCATGACCTTAACTTTAATGAATGTCGGCTTTTTGGCCGCGGCCTTAGTTGATTTTTCTCACTACCGTGAAAAATTTGATGTTAGTAACGTCTTCTTTGAGACCCAATCTTTAAAAGATTTTGGCCTTCCTAACAATCCTTATGGTGAAACAATATGGAAGAAAGATGGAGACTTTATTAGTATTAGATATGAACATGGAGAGAGGTTTATTGAGTTTTCTTTAAAAGACAAAATTGTGATGAAATCTTTTAAAGGGAAATTAAAGTTAACAGATCCCCTCGAGAGTATTGCCGTAGTGAGGCCTTTTAATCAACCCAAGCAATTTTTTTATGAAAATAAAGTTTTTGGTATGGCGGTAGAAGGAGAGCTGAAAATTAGAAATAAAACTTACCTCTTTGAACCAGAGACTACTTCTGCTATTTTGGATTGGGGTCGTGGGGTGTGGCCACAACTTGGAAGTTGGTATTGGGGGTTTTTTAAAGGCGAGGTTGATGGAAAAGAAATAGCCATAAATATGAGCTATGGATATGGCAATGATAGTCGGGGAACGATAAATGCTCTTTTGGTAGATGGTAAAATTCAAAAGCTAGATAAGATAATCGCCCGAGGCGATATTAAAAATCCCAAAGGGCCCATAAAAATATTTAGTAATGATGGGAGAGTGAATCTACATTTCAAACCCCTCTACCACCAAAAAATAAATCTTGATATTTTAGTTTACTACGCAAAAATCGATAAACTTTATGGAACTTTTGAAGGCGAAATTATATTAGATGATGGAACCAAAGTATATATCAAGGATTTCTACGGCTTTGCCGAAAATGTATTTTATAAATGGTAAATATAGAAAAAGTAATAGCTATTGATGGGCCAAGTGGTAGTGGGAAATCCACCATCGCAAGATCCTTGGCGAAGAAATTAAATCTCTTATATGTAGATACCGGGGCCATGTATCGGGCCCTTGGTCTGGTCGGTTCTAAGCGAGGATTAGATCTGCAAAATGAAGAGGAAATGGAGCAGTTCATCTCTAAAGTCGAGCTGGTTTACGAAGGACAAACAGGGTCTTTGGTATTGATCGATGGAGAAAACTTAACCCATGAAATCCGCCAGCACCACGTTTCGGAGTTGGCCTCCAAAATTTCTAAAGACCCTCATGTTCGTAACTATCTCTTGGAAATTCAAAGAAAATTGGCCCAGGATAGGATTATCGTGATGGAAGGGCGAGATATCGGAACTGTGGTATTTCCCAAGGCCTTCTGTAAGATCTTCTTGACCGCTGGCCCTGAAATAAGAGCAAAACGGCGATTTGATGAGCTAAAGGCCAAAGGAGAGAAAGATATCTCTTTGCAAAAAATCTTGCAGGATGTAATAGAAAGAGACCATCGAGATCAGACTAGAGCTCTGGCCCCGTTAAAACCTGCTGAGGATGCCATTATTCTTGATACCAGTGAGATGAATTTGGAACAAGTATTGGATGACCTCAAGGACATCGTCGAGGAAGCTTCGGAGAAAAAAACCGTAGAACTTTGCTAATGAAAATAATTATTAATAGATCAGATGCCATAGGGGATACCCTCCTCACGACACCTATGGCACAAAAGATTAAAGAATATTTTCCCCACGCTCATATTACTTTTATCATCTCTCCAAGAATTGGTGATCTATTAAAAAATCATCCATATATTGACGACACTTGGGTGTTAAACGATGAAATAAATCTCTATCAAAAATTTAAAGAATATCGCCCCACTCATTATTTTTATGTGGGAGGGTCTTATAAACCAGGATTGCTAGCGCTTATAACAGGTGTTCCTTTTAGAGGGGGACTAAAATCCCGCTGGCCTTCTTTTTTACTACTAAACCATGGGGTGAGACAAAAGAGATCAAAAGTTGAAATGCATGAAGTGGAATACAATCTTGAACTACTATCTCCCCTGGGAATTCCCAAAGGGCCTGTGGATCGAAAAAAATATCGTCCTGTGCTTAAACTTACAGAGGATGAAATAGAAAATGCTCTGATAAAAATGGGACTTAAAGATAAAAAATATATTGTTGTTCACCCGGGAATGTCCGGACATACCCTTAACTGGCCTTCAGATAAATATGCCAGGTTGATTGAGCAGATTGATGAGACTTATCCAGGGAAATTTACTTTTGTAGTTTCTTTCACTCCCACTGATGGGCCTTATTTGAAGGGGCTAAAAGATTGTGCTCTTGATCTTCTTTTCTTAGATGGAGCAAAGCTAGGCCTTAGAAATTATATGGGTATTTTGAAAAATGCCTCTATTTTTATCGGGCCAAGCACCGGACCAACACACATGGCCAATGCTCTTGGAGTGAAGCTTGTAGGTATTTATTCACCCATTAAGGTCCAATCTGCTTTGCGATGGGCGCCATATGATGTAGATGAAACTATGACTCGAGTTGCTACTCCAAACGTAACCTGTGGGGAAACCATTAAATGCGCCAGAGAAGCTTGTCCATATTTTGAATGTATGGAGAAAATTGAAGTCAAAGAAATGGTAAACCATGTTAAAGAACTATTATGAATTTTATTTCTCAAGAGCGATTTGAACATTTAGTAAAAAAGTTTAAAAGCTTAGAATCTCTTATGGTCCTTGGTGATCTAGGAATTGATAAATATACCTGCGGAGAAGTGACCCGAATCTCTCCGGAGGCCCCGGTACCAGTTCTACAAGTTACGGAAGAAAAATATAAATTAGGACTCTCTGCCAATATTTCCAATAATCTTAATTCTCTCGATATTAAATCAACCCTTTGTGGTGTGGTTGGTGAAGATAAATATGCTGATCTTTTAGAAAAATTAATGGAAGATCGCGGTCTAAATACATGGGGAATGGTTAGGGCCTTATCGCGAAAAACTACCTTTAAAGAGAGAGTTACTGCTGGTGTTCAGCAAATCTGTCGTATCGATTATGAAACAGTTTCCACTCTAGATGCTAAATTAGAAGACAAACTAATAGAGAGATTTACCGACCTACTAGATGGGCAAAAGGCCATCATCATAGAAGATTACTGCAAAGGAACTCTTACTGAAAAAGTGATTCGAAAGGCCATTGAGGATTTTAAAAGTAAAGGTAAAATCGTTGCGGTAGATCCAGGACTAAATACTCCCCCAAGATTTTATAAAGGGGCATCACTTTTAAAACCAAATCTCAAAGAGGCCAAAGCAATGGTTCAAGCGATGGGATTTTCCTCTCAAGACTTAAGCTCCGTGGCCAAAATTTTAGTTGAAGAGTTAGAACTTGATATGCTTGTTATTACTCTAGGACCTGAAGGAATGGCCTTAGTTGATAATATAAACCGCCCTGGTGAGCTAATAAAAATACCAACCGTTGCCTCTAGCGTTTTTGATGTTTCTGGTGCCGGAGATACAGCTATCGCCTTATTAACAGCAACTCTTCTGGCCGGTGGAACCTTGGAAGAGGCAGCTTGGATATCTAACTGCGGTTCAGGAGTTGTAGTAGGAAAAATAGGAACTGCTACAGTTACTCTTAATGAGCTTAGAGATTATTACCTGAAAATTTCTAAGGGCCATCATATCCTCCAGTCTTAAATCAACTACTTGTATATTACCTGTTGAATTCTATCAAGCATAGCGTTATAATAAAACTACGCAGTCATCTCAACTGACCCCACCGCTTTCGCGGACGAGGATAGGATCAGGATGGCGGCGAAAAACCCGTGGAAAAAGGTGACTCCGGCCGAAAGGTGGAGAAACAAAGTTTCGCTCTAAGGGCACGAGGTGTCTATGAGTTTGGGATTGCCCATAAGGGTAAAAGGACCATCTCTAGGGGACAAATATTTTGCCCCGAAAATGATCGGGTCGTCGGGCACGGCGGTTAGTTTATGGCGAGTGTCTAGGCGAGGGATGGAATCTTTAGGAGGATATGCCGTTGGGAAAGTAATTTCCTACATTCACGAACATTAGATAATTTTTTCCAGGGAAGCTATGAACGTTTGCCTACGGGACTAAATTTAACAGGAGGATTGTTGAATTAACTAGGCAAAGATTGTGGCCCTTAAACGCCAAAAAGGAAGTCACGACGAGGTTTTAGAATTCGGAAAAAAGTCTAGGATTCCTATTAAATAGGTCATTGATTGTGCCTTTATGCTTTTGGCACATCGTTGTGAAAACTTGTAACTCCCTTTGGAGCTTTACATTTCATATCCGCCGAAAGGTCTCCTTGGCCCCTCGGCGTTTTTTTTACCTAAAATACTTGTAGTGATCAATAACATACAGGTCTGATTCTTCTCTTTGAATCGCCGAAGTAATGCCAGAGTTTCTTCGATTTCTACCCACCCCATATTTAAAACCAGGGCCTGACTTGTATTCATCACAAGCGATGCAGACATTGAGGTTTCCCTCTTCATCTAAATTTGATCTATCCATAGAATCTCTAAGCAAATTTAAAAGACCATAAAACTTAATACAGGTTTTTCCGCAATGTCTCCTCGTCTGTTCACTACTATAGGCCCACATTTCAGCGCAGTTATTGCTAAAACCAATAATTTTTTTATAACATTTTTTTACTTTATTTAGATTTAAACCCCTAGAGCAACTTTTAGCAGGAGTGGTGAGATCCGGTTTGGCCAAATAGACGGCCAGGTCTTTTAGAGAGGAACAGGTTCCGCAGTGAGAGCGATGAGTGATCATATAACCTGCATCTTGTGCTTCACTCTCACTATCAAAGGATTTTAAGAGATATTTTTCTTGCTTGTTATCTACAAAGCGAACCCCACAAACCCCTTTATTTTTTTTTGTCAAAAAGTCGACTACTGGCTCTTGCCCAAAATAGCGAATTATTTTTCTTCTCTTATCAATGGAATAATTTTGAGGGTTTTCAGGTATGGAATATTTTAAATTGGTGTAGGGATATCCATAATTCTCCTTAAAGCGTGGCAGGTAGGGATTAGCAGTGGTAAAGTTCCTTTGTTTATCCATTCCTTTTCGGCCTTCAAGATTTAAATCCTCATAGATTCCTTTTAAGTTAAGTGCTCTGGCACTTAAAAGCTTTTTTACAAGAGTTCTTTTTTCTTTCGACATCTTAATTTCATTTAGGGGAACATTACCAATCATTTGAGCACTGGCACTAGTAACAAAAAATAAAAGTAGTAAGAATTTCATTTAATCCTCAAAATAACGGAAATGGTCTACATCAAATATTTCTGAGTTTCCTCTTTCGATCGCAGATGTGATTCCTGAATTTCTTCTGGTCCTTCCTGCTCCATATTTAAACCCCGGGCCAGATTTGAATTCGTCGCAGGCCAGACAGGCATTTAAGTTTCCATCCTCATCAGTATTCGGTCGATCCATGCGGTTTCTTAATACATTTAAAAACCCATAATACTTTATACAGGTTCCCCCACATTTTTTGCGGGTATTCTCACTATTATAGGCCCATTGTTCACTACAATAATTGGAAAATCCAAGTTTATGTTTATAACAAGACTTGATAGATCTTATGCCTAACTTTTTAGAGCATTTTCTAGCAGGTGTGGTGAGGTCTGGTTTTGCCAAATATACTGCCAAGTCTTTTAAGGAAGAGCACATACCACATTTGCCATAATGGGTGACTACATAACCCTTACTTTCGGCCGTTTTTTTGCTGGGGAATGTTTTGAGTCGGTAAAAGATTTTTAAACTGTTGGTGAACTTGATGCCACAAACATAACTGTTTTTATGGGGATTGGACTCCCAGGCCACAACAACTTCTTGGGAATAATATTTAACCCTTTGTATTTTTTCCCTCAAGATGAAGCTAAGCGGATTTGTTGGAAGAGGATATCTCAAATTATCTAACGACTCATAAGATTCAACATACGATGGGCGGAAGGGATTATAAGTTGAAAAAAGAGCATGGCGTTTTTTGCTTTCAAGGTTTAGCTCTCGGTAAATTTGTAGATTATTTAAAGCTCTGGTTTTCCATAATTTTTTAAGCAGTTTAATCTTTTCTGGCGATACATCAGATTTATTAATCTTGTGAAATGGCACATTCCCGATATTAAATTGTCCCCAGGCAACGCTACATAATAAGAAGCTAGCAAGTAAAAAAAACTTCATATAAATCCTTTTTTTTGTAGAGACTCTCATAAATTAGTAAAAATTTCCAATTTTGTCGTGCCGAACTACTAGATATCAGTGGACAAACCATTGCAACGCATGAAAATATTTGCTCACTATTTTGAACAGGAAATAATGCATATGCTGGAAAAATTAGATGATCTCTTTACCTCTTTTGAAAAGGCCCTGGAAGAGAAATTACTACAGGCCGATGTCTTAAATCTTAAATCTGAATATTTAGGAAAGAAAGGAAAGGTTTCAGAGGTCTTAAAGTCGCTAAAAGATGTCTCCCTGGAAGAGAAAAAAGTCATAGGTCCTCGGGCCAATGAACTTAAAGAAAAAATGAACCAGATGGTGGCCAAAAAATTATCTGCTATTGAAATTGCAGAAATAAATGAAAAACTGGCAAAAGAAAAAATAGATATAACCAACCGAGAAAGTGTTCAGGCCTTGGGGATAAAATCCGGCGGATATCACCCCGCGACAATTATTCAAAGAGAAGTGGAAGATATTTTTCTTTCCATGGGCTTTGATATCCTAGATGGACCCCATATTGAAGATGAGTTTCACAATTTTGAGGCATTAAATATTCCAGCAGATCATCCGGCCAGAGATATGCAAGATACCTTTTGGTTTCAAAAACCAACTGGTGAAAATAGCTATCTGCTTAGAACGCATACTTCCACCATTCAAGTAAGAGGGATGACTTCTAGAAAACCACCTTTTAAATTTATCGCTCCTGGTAAAGTCTTTCGTTGTGAGAGGACAGATGCCTCTCATGAGATGGTCTTTCATCAATTAGAGGGAATGATGGTGGGAGAAGATATCTCTGTTGCCCACCTGACCTATTTTATGAAAACCGTTTTAAAGGAAATCTTTAAAAAGGATATGGAAATAAGGCTGCGTCCTGGATTCTTTCCTTTTGTTGAACCTGGTTTTGAACTCGATATTGAATGCCAAGTTTGTAAGGGAAAAGGATGTAGTGTTTGTAAAAAAACCGGCTGGGTGGAGCTTCTTCCCTGCGGAATGGTTCACCCAAATGTTTTAGAGGCCGGAGGAATTGACTCCGAAAAATATAATGGATTCGCCTTTGGACTCGGGCTCGATAGATTGGTGATGATGAGATACGGCATTGATGATATCAGACATCTCCATGGCGCTGACCTGCGTTTTATTTCCCAGTTTAGAACTTACTAGAGGATGACATGTTAATTTCAATCGATTGGATAAATGATTTTGTAAAAACCCCAGATATGGACCCCGGGAAATTGGGAGAAAAATTTACTCTGGCAACTGCTGAAGTGGAGGGGATTTTAACTTCTGGAGCACACCTAACAAAAATGTGTGTGGCCCAAGTTCTAGAATTTGAAAAACATCCTGAAGCAGACAAACTAAATCTTGTCACCTTTGAAATTACCGGCGGTGAAAAAAGAACCGTGGTCTGCGGGGCATCCAATGTGAAAATTGGAATGAAAACACCTTTTGCTCCCATCGGAACTGTTCTTCCTGGTGGATTCGAACTGACTCCTAAAAAAATTAGAGGAGTGCTATCTGAGGGAATGCTTTGCTCTGAATCAGAGCTTGGACTATCTGAAGAGTCTCAAGGTATTATGGAACTCCCCGCAAAAGCACCTACAGGTGAGCGACTTGATAAGTACTTTAAAGAAACTCCAGATGTATTATTAGATATTGATAATAAATCTTTAACTCATAGACCGGACCTGTGGGGACATTATGGAATGGCCCGAGAATTTAGTGCCATCTTTAAAAATCCCTTAAAAAATCCTTTTGATGAAAAATGGCAAAAAGATTTAGAGCGTAACATCTCTGGCGGTAATTCTCCCGTTAAAGTTAAATTTGATGGAGATAGTGCAGGAATAGGATACTACGGACTAACGGTTAAAAATATCAAAGTAGGAGAGAGTCCTGCCTGGATGAAAAAAAGACTGACTGCCATAGGGCTTAGACCTATTAACTCTATTGTAGATATTTCAAACTATGTAATGTTAGAGCTTGGTTTTCCCAATCATATATTTGATCGAGACCTAATTGAAGGCGATGAAGTTATTATTAAAAGAGTAGGGGAGGAAACAACCTTTATAACTCTTGATGAAGAAGAGAGAAAATTAGTTGCTGAAGATACGGTGATTTGTGATAGCAAAAAAGCTCTAGTTATTGGTGGTCTCATGGGGGGACTCAATAGTGGTGTGAATGAAAAAACAAATACAGTCTTTTTAGAAGTGGCAAACTGGAAAGCAGCTCAAGTTAGAAGGACTTCGACAAGACTAGGTCTTAGAACTGATTCTTCGCAAAGATATGAGAAATCGCTTGATTCCCATTTGATGAAGAGAACCCTCCTTAGACTTTTAGAGCTAATTATAAAATTAAACCCTGATGCAGAAGTTATAGGGGGAATTGAATACGATGGAAAAGAATATTGGAAAGATGAAGCTCTAGTTAAACCTCTTTCCCTTTCAAAGATTAACTCGGTACTTGGTACAGAGTTAAAATCTGAAGAAGTAAAAGAGATTCTTGAAAGCTTAGATTTTCATGTAAAAGGTGATGATCCCTTTGCCATTACTGTTCCTACTTATCGAGCAACAAAAGATATTGAACATCCCGATGATATTATCGAAGAGATTGGTAGAATCATAGGTTATGATAATATTGCCTCTACCGCACCTAAATGGGAGATGATTCCGGCCAGATTAACTCCGGCCCAGGCCCTTCATCGAAAGATTCGAGATTATATGGTTTATCACGCTAAATCATTTGAAGTGATGACCTATCCTCTAGTGGGTGAAAAATTATATAAAAATGCTTCATGGCCTATTAATGATGATCACTTATTATTAAATGCCCTCTCCGTGACCCAAAACCGTATGCGACCATCACTAATTCCAAGTTTATTAGAAGCTGCAGGTCTAAATACTAAAAATTATTCTGAGTTTAGACTTTTTGAGCTAGGAAGATCATATCTTAAATCTAAGGATAATTTTCAAGATGAGAGATCTCAACTAGGAATGGTCTTTTACGATCATGGAAAAACTCCTTTCATCGATCTGTGTAATCATGTGGAGACCTTGCTGCAAACTACAAATATTCCAGGAGAGCTTGTTCCGATACATCCAAAATTTAAAAACCCTCTAATTTCAGAAGACTGGGGGGGAATACATCCTTTTGAGTTTTTAAATATAAGAGTTATGGGGAAAATGGTTGGGGCCGTGCTGTCCATTCATCCAGTACTGCTTAGAAAGTTTAAAATCAAAGGTCATGTATCAATGGCGATCCTTGATATGACGAATTTTGAATCTAATCGGCTCAAGGATAAAACTAAATATAAACCACTTCCTAAATTTCCTGGATCAAAATTTGATTGTACAGTGGTATTAGACACAGATCGCCCTGTAGGTGATATTTTAACCTCGATGAAAAAAATTAAAATAAAAGAAATGGATTCTTTTAAGGTACTTGATATCTTTTCTGAAGGAGATAAGAAAAATATCACGGTTCGTGCTTCTTTTATTGATCCGGATAAGACTTTAAGCGGAGAGTTCCTGGCCGAGGCGCAGAAAATGATAATGGATAATTTATCTAAGTCCGGTTTTCCACTTAAGAAATAAGTTTTTTAAAATCTAATCCCCTTTCAATTTATCACAAAATTGCGTAAAACACCGTACTTCAGTGCGGTGATATAAGCAAATGCCCATCGGCGAGATTAAAGAGCTTTAAATTGTAAAGTAAATGAAGAATTATTTTTAAATAAGCATGAAATAAAAAGTTACATCGCCTTCAATTAAAAATAATATTTTCCGGATGGAAACTATTAACCTTGCCTTCAAATTTAAATTGATGCCAACCAAGAGGCAAAGTGCAGTGTTTTCATCTTGGGCCGGAACTTGTCGCTTTCTCTATAATTTAGGACTGGAGCATAGAATTCTCTTTTGGAATCAATACCGAAAATCGCTCAATTATTACGATCAGGCGAATGAATTAAAAAGTATTAAAGTGGTCGAAGGATATGAGTGGATTAAA
>Ga0164313_10000330_pt1 | contig 36579 bp, 30 predicted proteins | sample GuaBasSedimGuay4_FD_113735 | JGI IMG/M metagenome (GOLD analysis project Ga0164313, IMG submission 113735) | Subseafloor sediment microbial communities from Guaymas Basin, Gulf of California, Mexico - Guay4, Core 4569-4, 0-3 cm | ecosystem: Environmental > Aquatic > Marine > Hydrothermal vents...
AATGCCAGGGTTGAAAATTCACAGCCGAAGGGGCCACCCTTCCGGCCTCCAGGATAAGATCGAGTTTCTCTTGTTCCACGGGACGGGCATCGTAATTGCGACAAGAATACCGTGCCTTTGCCAGTTCGATTAAGTGATTTGAATGCATGGAATAAAAATAGAAATTTTTATAGCATGATTGTCATGTCTCGTACAGATTAAAAGATACATTTGTTTCAAAATTGCTATACATGAAACACCATCGCATTTTATTCTGGTCGATGACCGTTGCACTCGGGGGATTTCTTTTTGGATTTGATACTGCTGTCATTTCAGGTGCTGAACAGGATATTCAAAAGATTTGGGGATTGAATTCATTTCAACATGGATTAACCATTTCAATCGCACTTATAGGTACTGTAATTGGTGCACTTTTCGGTGGAATTCCTTCAGATCGAATCGGCCGGAAAAAGACTCTTTTCTGGATCGCGGTACTTTATTTAATATCTGCTTTGGGATCTGCCCTTTCAACAGACTGGCATCTGTTTATGGCATTCCGTTTCCTTGGCGGGCTTGGAGTTGGAGCTTCCTCGGTAGCAGCACCCATGTATATATCCGAGATTTCACCTGCAAACAGGAGAGGTCGCCTGGTGGCCATGTTTCAGTTCAATGTGGTCTTCGGAATTGTTATTGCCTATATATCCAATTATTTTATAGCCGGGACAGGTCCAAACTCCTGGAGATGGATGTTGGGAGTTGAAGTTATCCCTGCGATCCTGTTCCTGGTCCTGGTACTTAAAATCCCAAGGAGTCCGAGATGGCTTATCCTGAAGAGGAACCTGGTGGACGAGGCCAGGGCCATCCTTGAACTGATTAACCCGGACAACGTGGATGAGACGATTAAGAACATTGAACAATCCAAACATGTGACGAACAAGGATCAGCATCTATTTAAGTCAAGGATCTATCGTCTTCCCATCGTCCTGGCAGTACTTATTGCTTTCTTTAACCAGGTATCCGGGATTAACGCCATTATCTATTATGCTCCCCGGATATTTGAGATGACCGGATTAGGAGAACGCTCAGCATTGCTGTCAACAGCGGGGATCGGAATTGTAAATTTCATATTTACACTCCTGGCGATGCGTTTTATTGATAAATTCGGCAGGAAGACCTTAATGCTTATCGGATCAATAGGCCTTATCATAACACTTGGACTGGTATCCAGGGCATTTTACACAGAATCTTTTGGTGGCATGGCAGTACCGGTTTTCCTTTTTATATATATCGCTTTCTTTGCTTTCTCACAGGGTGCGGTCATCTGGGTATTTATCTCGGAGGTGTTCCCCAATGAAGTAAGGGCTGGCGGCCAGGCACTGGGAAGCTCTACACACTGGTTCATGGCAGCCCTTATTGCTTTCTCCTTCCCTACTATCTCTGAAAAACTCGGGGGAGGCACCACATTTCTTATTTTCGCAATCATGATGGTACTTCAACTGCTTTTCGTGCTTCGATTAATGCCTGAGACAAAAGGAAAGTCGCTCGAAATAATCCAGAGTGAGCTATCAAACGGAAAAAGAAAAAAATGAGTTAATTGTTCCACACCAGCGCGCTGGCTCCAAGTATCGCTGCATGTCCAAGATCCAATTCAGAGATAAGTACAGGTATATCTCTTTTTTGAAAGATGGTTAATAAGTTGTGCTCTAAACTTTCTTTGATTGGTTTAACAATTAAATCACCTGCAGAAACAGGGCCACCGAACAAAAATATTGCTTCCGGACTAAAATGGTGTACCGTAGTGGCCAATGCCATCCCCAAATATTTACCTGTTATTTCGAACACTTCCAATGCGATCTTATCACCCTGAACAGCTGCCTCATAAATATGTTTGGATGTCATCTCTTTGTAGCTATAACCAGATAGTAAGCTATCCTCTGCATTATCTCTCAGCAGAAGTTCAAATGCTGTTCTTTTCATGCCTGGAGCAGAACAATATGCTTCAAGATGACCTCTGCCGCCACATCCACACAATCGGCCTTCGGCAACGATTGTATTATGCCCGCATTCCCCGGCAAAACCGTCGATGCCATATACGATATTCCCATTATAAAAAAGCCCGCTCCCTATACCTGTTCCCAGGGTGAACATAACAAAGTTGTCCATATTTCGTGCACCACCATATATCTTTTCACCCAATGCCGCTGCATTTGCATCATTGGTAATATGTATCCTCGGCATGTCAGGAAACTCATCAGCCAGCATTTTACAAAAAGATACTTTCCCGATAAATGGCAGATTAGGGGCATATTCTATGGTCCCTTCATTGTAGTTGGCATTAGGCGCTCCTATTCCGATACCAACAATCTCATAATCAAGATTGATTTTTGCAAGTAATGATTTGGTTATTCTGCTGATTTCCGAAATAAAATCATGCAGCAGTTCATCTGAAACCTGCTGTTCAGCATTAGGATTTAATTTTTTGGATGGAGTGGGTAAAGAGTCTTCTATCAATATTTTCCCTTCTTGGTTTACGATCCCAATAGCCGTATTAGTTCCACCTATATCGATTCCGATTGATAATTTTACCATTATTTAGTTTAATTAAATTGAAATAATTACATAACAAGCACAGTTCCCCGCAGCACAGCTGCGAGGAACTTCAATTATTGCGTATAATAAAGATTATCTTCTAATCGTATTTCCTTTTACAGCATAGAAGAATATGTACATGTAACATATCGCTGGAACAATAAAGGCCCAGGTATAACCAGCGCCGTCAGCAATGAATCCCATAAGTGGCGGTATGATTGCCCCTCCTAAGATCAAGGCATTGATTAACCCGGAAGCAGAACTCAGTTCTGCTTTGTCGAGGTCTTTAACTGCCAGTGAGAAAATATTGGGGAACATAATTGAGTTGAACAAACCGATCGAAATGATTGTCCAAAGTCCAATGCTTCCGCCTGTAAAGGTAGTTGTAAGATCGAGTATAGCTGCTGCCAGGGCAAAAACTGCCAGTGTTCGGGCTGCTTTTCCACGGCCAACCGTCATAATGACAAAGTTAATCACTGCTGCTCCTGTAAAGGTGGCTCCGATCGCCCAGTTCCAATCAGTCACAAACGAACCTGAAACAAATGCCAAAATTAAAACAGGAATGACAAACGTAAGTTTTTTCGACATCTTCTTGTCGGTAAACATAAAGGATCCGAAGAACCTTCCAACCATTGCACCTCCCCAGTAAAGGGCAGCATAGGTTGAGGCCATTTCAGAAGAAATATTGAGTGAATTTCTGAGGTAATTCACAAGCAGCCCGGCGTTACCTGCCTCAGCACCAACATACACGAATATGGCAATAGCACCCAAAACGACATGCGGATATTTCCATACACTTTTCTTTGTGCCGGTCTTCTTTTCTGTTTTAATAACAGGCAATTTGATCGAGAACAAAGCAATGGCAACGATAATCACAAAAACACCCATCACAATAAAGGGCAGAGGCACCCTGGCTGCAGCTACCATATTATCCTGAGGGAATTCTAATCCTTTAAAAATAGCTATTGAAATCAACCAGGGAGCAATCATGGTAGCAACGGAGTTCAATGCCTGCGTCAAATTTAAACGGCTCGAGGCGGAAGAATCAGGACCAAGTGCCGTTACATAGGGATTTGCTGCGACCTGCAACAAAACAACACCGGTTGCCAGGATAAAGGTTCCTACCAAAAAGATTGGGAATGATGGCATATTCGCCGCCGGAATAAAAATAAAACTACCAAGCGCCATAAGAAACAGACCGGCAATTACGGTATATTTATACCCTATTTTATCAATCAGTTTCCCTGCCGGGATTGACATAATCGGATAGGTTATAAAGAACGCCGAGGTGATTAACTGGGCCGCAAGCTCCGATAAACCAAAAATCTCTTTAACCGGAGCAGTTAACGTAATAATAAATGTAGTGGCAAAACCAAAAATGAAAAATATGGAGCCGAAAACCGACATACCCACTACCATGTTATTCCTTTTGTTGTCCATTTGATTTTTATTTGAGTTTATTATTTAATGTTATGCTTATTTGTATTAAATGTATGCGATATTCCACTGCTGCAGAAAGTGCTCACCACAGGAGCGCTTACATGATTTCAAATCGTTACATATTTATGTCGTTATATCTTTCTGTATAATAACCCTATATACCCTTGCCGGAAAATTTTAACCGGACAGCAGCGAAGCCCCAAATATAGTCACTTTCAATAAATCCGCGCCTAATATGGCTTTTTTATAATCATTCTATTTATTTGAATTCCTGAACATTGCCCTGACCTACTGCATTTTGAAATCCCCGGAATTTTCTTATATTGCATATAGGATGAATTATGGACTAATTCTCTTTCCACATGAAAACAAAATACGAACTAGAGTATACATTCAATACCTCTCCCAATTTTTTATATACCAGGTTAAGTACTCCAGAAGGTCTTTCTGAATGGTTTGCCGATAATGTGAACCTGAAAAGGGGGAAATTCCAGTTTATTTGGGAAGGGGCCGAACAGGAGGCTACTGTAATACAAAAGAAGACCAACAAATTCATCCGCTTCCACTGGGAAGACGATGAGGACCAGGAGCTCTATTTCGAGTTCAGGATACATACCGATGAGTTAACAGGAGATGTGGCCCTTTTAATCACCGATTTTGCCGAGGAGGATGAGAAGGACGACGCCATTGACCTCTGGAATAGCCAGATCTCTGAATTGAAACATGGCATAGGACTCTAAAGCATTCCCTGAAAAATAAGTTAACTTTGTCTCCGTTGAATCTATAGCAACAAAAGGGAGAGGTGTGAAAAAGCTTCATTTGCTGGTCATAAAGTCATTTGTAGGTCCATTCATCCTTACATTCTTCTTTGTCATTTTTATACTTCTGATGCAATTCCTCTGGAGGTATATCGATGATCTTATTGGGAAGGGTCTGGAGATGAGTGTGATATCCGAGTTCCTGCTCTATACCAGTGCTAGTCTTGTTCCCATGGCCCTGCCTCTTGCAGTTCTTCTGGCCAGCCTGATGACTTTCGGGAACCTGGCAGAAAACCTGGAACTGCTGGCATTTAAATCTTCCGGCATCTCACTTATCAGGATTATGGCTCCGGTGATGGTGATCACTGCAACCATCGCCATCGGGGGATTCATGTTTGCCAACTATGTTATGCCGGTAACCAACCTGAAAATGAGGTCCCTGCTCTATGACATCCAGCAGCAGCGTCCCGAACTCACCATCAAACCTGGTGTATTTGACAATACCCTGGAGGGTTATTCTATTCGCATAGGTTCAAGGGATAGCAAGACAAGTCTTTTACAGGATATCCTGATTTTTGACCATACAAAGAAACAGGGTAACGTTCGGGTTACTGTGGCCGACTCGGGGTACATGAAGATGTCTACCGACGAAAAGCACCTCCTGCTTACTCTCTATAACGGTCATACATATGAGGAGATGCAGAAGCAAAAGAAAGATAAAAAACACATCAAAAGTTACCCTCATCAGAGAGAACATTTCGAACAACAGGACTTGATTATTGAAATGACTGGATTCGGCCTCAACAGGAGCGATGAGAACCTCTTTCGCAATGCCTTCTCCATGCTGAATATTGACCAGCTACATCATTTCGAGGACTCACTTATCAGCGACATGGATACCATTTTAAATGATTTCCATAGGACCATCGAAACTACATTGGTGGACAAACCGAAGACCATGCTCATCAAAAGAAGCAGAATTCTCCCCGATTCTGTTAAGGCGGCCATGGACCGTGATACCATGATAGTTGAGGGGCTTCATGTGGATACCCTGTTCGGCCAGCTAAGTAAACTGGAGCAACGGCGTGCCATTACCCAGGCCATCACTTATGCACGAAGCAACAAAAGTATCACCAAATCCAATGTAGGAACCAACGAGTGGAAAGTTTCAAAGCTACGGAGATACCAGATTGAGATCCAGCGCAAATACACCCTTTCCCTGCTCTGCCTGATCTTCTTTTTTATCGGGGCACCTCTGGGGGCAATTATCCGGAAAGGAGGTCTTGGGATTCCTGTGATTGCCAGTGTGCTAATGTTCCTGGTCTATTATGTGATCTCCATGACTGGAGAGAAGTTTGTGCGTGAAGATCTCCTCTCTCCATTTGCCGGTATGTGGATTTCAACATTCATCCTGGTTCCCATAAGCATTCTGCTTACCTACAAAGCTGCCAACGATTCAGTCATTTTGAATCTTGAAACCTATTTTCTCTGGGCAAAAAAACTCCTGCCAAGGGCAAAAAAACGTCAGCAGAGATAATGAAGATCCTGATCCTGACCAACAAATTTCCATTCCCTCCCAGGGATGGAGGTTCCATTGCCACACTCAACATGATTACCGGCCTTCATGATGCCGGCAACCAGATTACCTGCCTGGCCCAGAATACAAATAAACATCCCTTCCCGATACATCAGATCCCCCCCGAGTTGGGAGAGCGCATTCGATTTCTGGGAGTAGATTGTAACAGTTCCATCAGGCCGCTGAAGCTCATAAGCAACTTGCTGTTCTCCAGAACGCCTTATATTGCTACGCGTTTTAATATCAAGGCATTCCGAACGGAACTCAGCACCCTCCTTCAGGAAGAAACATTTGATATCGTCCAGTTGGAAGGCCCCTACCCCGGGCAATATATGGATCTGATAAGGAAGAAGAGCAATGCCAGAATTTCACTACGTGCACACAATGTGGAACACCTCATCTGGGAAAGAAAAGCGCTCCATGAACCATCCCTTCTGAAGAGGTGGTACCTGGTGAACATGGCCCAACGTCTGAAACACTATGAACTTGAAGTGGCTCAACAGGTTGATTTCCTGATCCCAATCAGCGAACATGATGCTTCATATTTCAGCTTACATGGCCTTCAAAAAGCCTCGATCACCATCCCTACCGGATTTCGAATGGAGAATTACCCACAAACAGAGCTCCCGACCGGGCTTTCTATCTTTTTTATCGGGGCACTGGATTGGCTACCCAACCAGGAGGGACTGGATTGGTTCCTTCAGAATGTATTTCATCGGCTGGTATCAGAACTACCAGAACTCAGATTCCATGTGGCAGGAAGAAATGCTCCTGCTCATTTCGAGAAAAAATTGAAACATCCTAATATATGCTACCATGGCGAGATAGAAGATGCCCTGTCATTCATACAGTCCTACCGGGTAATGGTGGCCCCCCTCCTTACAGGAAGCGGTATTAGAATAAAGATTCTTGAGGGCATGGCCCTTGGAAGGCCTGTGGTGACCACCTCCCGAGGCATAGAGGGCATACCGGCAATAAACCATCCTTACGTAGCGGTAGAGGATGATCCCCTCAAGTTTTGCAATCAGATTGTAAAGCTGCTTACAGATCCCCAGGAGCCGGAACATCTGCTTCAGGAAGCTCGCGATTTTATCAGCCTTCATTTTGATACCTTTGTACTCTCCAATCGTTTAAGTCAGTTCTACAAAACAGAGGAATGATCGCATTGCAACTCATATTCTGGATCTGCCTCTTTCTGGTTTTTCATTCCTATTTCCTATTTCCCTTTTTGCTTAAGTTGCTTGCAGGAAACCTTAGCATAAAAGCTCTTTCATTCACTGTGGAGGAGCTGCCAATGGTTTCGGTGCTGATCGCAGCACACAATGAAGAGAGGGTGATTGGTGAAAAAATTGAATCTGTCCTGGGAGGAAGCTACCCCCATGATAAACTTGAGGTCCTGGTGGGTTCGGATGCATCTACAGACCAGACCAACGCGATATTGGGGCAATTAAAGGAGACCAAATCCTCCATTCACATCTTCCTTTTTGCAGAAAGAAAAGGGAAACCGGGAATTATTAATCAGCTTGTGAAAGAAGCCAAAGGGGAGATCCTGGTCATTAGTGATGCCAATGTAATACTTGAGCCTGACACCCTGGTGGAACTTATCCGTTATTTCAAAGAGGATCGGATCGGCCTGGTCGATTCCAGGTTAATAAATACAGGCATCAAAAAAGATGGGATATCCAAGCCGGAAAGATTTTATACCGGACGAGAAGTCAGCATAAAGCACCATGAAAGCGTGATCTGGGAAGCCATGATGGGCCCATTTGGCGGATGCTATGCGCTTAGAAAGTCCTTGTACAAGCCCGTTCCCGATCACTTCCTTGTGGATGATTTCTTTATCAATATGTCTGTACTTGAGCAGGGTTCGACATGTATCAGTAATCTCCTCGCGACAGTCAGTGAAGATGTCTCCAACAATCCCCGGGAGGAATTCCAGAGAAAAAAGCGGATCTCAGCAGGAAACTATCAAAACCTGCTCAGGTTCCGTTCCATGATTTTCAAAGGAGGCTTTGGGGTTGGGTTCTGCTTTTTCTCCCATAAGGCCCTTAGATGGATCGTCCCATTCCTGGTGATAATTACCCTGACTATATCCACTGTCCTGGGTTTGAACTCTGACTTATACCTGCTTCTCGCCCTCTTTCAGCTCCTGGTGCTCTTAAGCCCAGTTATTAGTTATATACTGAGGAAAATTGGAATCCAAAGTATACCTTTGCGCTTTATTTCACATTTTGTCCTGATGAACATGGCTCTGCTTGCCGGTTTTTTCAGGTTTTCAGGAGGGATAAGAAACAATGTCTGGCAACCAACAAACAGAAATCAGGATTAAACTCAATACCATTGAGGAGGCCCTGGAAGATATCAGGAATGGTAAAATTATTATCGTTGTTGATGATGAGGACAGGGAGAATGAAGGAGATTTTGTCTGCGCAGCAGAACTGGTCACTCCTGAAACGGTAAACTTTATGGCCTCCAATGGCAAAGGACTGATCTGTGCATCTCTGACCGAAGAAAGATGTGCCGAACTGGATCTTCCCCTGATGGTAAGCAGCAATACAAGCAGTCATGCAACCGCCTTCACCGTCTCCGTGGATCTGCTAAAAGGATGTACCACTGGGATTTCAGCATCTGATCGTGCTAAAACACTCAGGGCGCTGGTTGATCCGGCCACACGACCTGACGACCTCGGGCGACCCGGACATATATTTCCTTTGAAATCCAAACGACAGGGGGTGCTCAGACGTGCCGGCCACACCGAAGCAGCAGTCGATCTAACAGTAATGGCGGGCCTGAAGCCAGGAGGAGTCCTGGTGGAGATTATGAATGAGGATGGTTCCATGGCACGATTGCCTGAACTCTCCCTTATCGCTGAAGAACATCACCTGAAAATGGTCACCATCAAAGACCTGATTGCCTACAGGATAAACTCCGACTCCATTGTCCTGAAGGGTACCGAGGTAAAACTCCCCACTGAGTATGGGGAATTCAACCTGATCCCTTTCATTCAAAAATCCAATGGCCTTGAGCATGTAGCAATCACCAAGGGTACATGGAACAAGGAGGAGAATGTGCTCGTCAGGGTTCACTCATCCTGTGTTACCGGGGATATTTTTGGCAGTTACCGCTGCGATTGCGGCGATCAGCTTCATGAGGCCATGAGAATGATACAAGAAGAAGGTCAGGGCGCAATCATCTACCTGAACCAGGAGGGTCGTGGTATTGGTCTCTATAATAAAATGAAAGCATACAAACTCCAGGAAGAAGGTCGCGATACTGTTGAGGCCAATGTAGAGCTGGGCTTTCAGGATGATGAACGTGATTACGGAGTGGGCGCCGGCATGCTGCATTCCCTGGGAATCAGAAATATGAAGCTGATTACCAACAACCCGGTGAAACAGGCGGGCCTGGAGGGGTACGGGATGACCATTGTGGAGACCATACAACTGGAGATCCCCTCTAACAAACACAACCAATTTTACCTGGAGACCAAGCGGGATAAAATGGGACACTTCCTCAACATTGCCAAGTATACTAATCCCCTTAAGGATGAGTAAACAGTCGCCACGAATTATCTATATGGGAACTCCTGGTTTTGCCGTGGGCCCCCTCCGCTTACTGCTTGAGTCTGCATGCAATGTGGTAGGGGTGATTACTGCACCGGACCGCCGGGCTGGACGGGGTAAGAAGATCAGCCATCCCGAAGTGAAGAGCTATATTCTCAGCCATAAGAAGAGCATTCCTGTTCTTCAGCCTGAGTCCCTGAAAGATCCCGTATTTTTAGAGGAACTTCGTGCATTGAAGCCAGATTTGCAGATAGTTGTGGCATTCCGGATGTTGCCAGAAGTGGTGTGGAGCATCCCCTCCCTGGGGACCTTTAACCTGCATGCTTCTTTGCTTCCGCAGTATCGTGGTGCTGCCCCTATCAATCACGTCCTGATAAACGGGGAAAAAGAGACCGGCGTCACCACATTTTTCATCGATGAACAGATCGATACAGGCAAGATCTTACTCCAGGAGCATACAGCTATCGGAGAAGATGAGACAGCAGGGGAACTGCATGACAGACTAATGGAACTGGGAGCCGGGCTGGTACTTGAAACGGTCCATCAGATTTCCGGCGCACATCTGGAAGCAAGGTCACAGGATCTCTATATGGATACAGGTACCGGCTTAAACCTGGCCCCAAAGATATTTAAAGAGAACTGCCGTATTGACTGGAAATTGCCTGGAGAAAAGCTGAAAAACCTGATTCGCGGACTCAGTCCCTACCCGGGTGCTTTTACCATGCTGGAAAGGGAAACAGGGGAAGCCCTGCAATGCAAAATTTTCAAAGCCACTTTTGAAGAAGTTCCCCATCAGCATGCTCCCGGTACCATCTCCACCGATGGCAAACGCTCACTAAAAGTGTCCGTCAAGGATGGTCTGATCCATATTCACACCATTCAGCAGGAGGGAAAACGAAAAATGGATATCAGGGATTTTCTAGCAGGATTCAGCTTTGTGAGCGGGGTTTCCCGGTTTTCCTGAGTTGTTTCAAATTCAGGTCGATACCTTCTGTTAAATGGTAGTAGAGCCTTAGTGCATTAATAAATTGCAACTGGTAAGAGCGCGAGTACCTGCCCGAAACAAAAAACTCAAAATTATAATCCTCAATCGCTCCCATGCTGATCTCACGAGGTTCAATTCCATCAAAATGTTCGAAGAAGCGTTTGACCATAAACAGATAGCTCTTTCTCGATTTTTCAGAGTAGCCCTCCTTTTCCAGCTGCCTTACATAGAAGTCCAGGTTGACACCATCTTCCTTCTGAGGATGTCTGAAGAGGGATGAAATGGAATGCCACCAATCGGGAGAGTTCTTTTTAGAAGTGATTTCACCAAAAAAATCGATGCGTGTTTGCCGGCCATCCGGGGGAAGGATCATTCGAATAGGCGCTGATTCTGCTTCGGCCATGATACAGTTTTAATACAAATTTAAGCTACCTTGAGACCAATGTAAAGTTTTGACAGTCAAAATGATTAACATGTTTTGAACATTTTGCGTCATTTCAAGGTCTATATGACCACAGCTACGTAAAAAGAACAATACAAATGAAAACAGGAATCCTGGCCTTAATCACAACAGCCATCGTACTTTCGGCTTGCTCCGCTTCATCTTCCACTGCAAAAAAGGAAAAAAATGCAGCTGCATTTGAGCAAACTGCATCCCTGATTGAAAACGGAAACTATCTGTTCACCGTCAGATCTGCCTCTCCATCGGGAGGCAAAACCATTCAGATTACTTCGGAATATACACTGAAGGCCTCAGATGGTAATTTCGAAGCCCACCTCCCCTATTTTGGCCGGGCCTATTCAGGTGGATATGGTGAAAGCCAAAGCGTAGAGTTTAATGGTGAGCCGGAAGACCTCGAGATCGCCAGGAAAGAAAATAAGAACAATATCTCCGTGAGTTTCACCATCAAATCAGGATCGGATCAGTATACAGTCAATCTGGTAGTGGGAGCGTCCGGATATGGAACCCTGACAATCTCTAATCCAAAGAAACAGTCCATCACGTATTACGGGCTCGCAAGCGAATTAAAAGACTAATGCTCGAAGCGGAACTGCATCTCTTCCTCTTCATACTGTTCTTGTGAGGGTTCGAGTTTTAATACAGGTTCCCGCTTCTTCCTTCTGAGATAAATGTCTGTGGCTTCCAGAGGTTGCTCACCCTCCATCAGGTGGTTTTTCCTGTAAAGGTGTTTCAATTTCACCCCGTAAATCTGGGAGATATCATACATGGTCTGACCAAATTCCACCCTGTGGATCTCATTGCCTGGTGCTGCCTTTTTTCTTTTTGGCTGAAGATAGATGATGCTTCCCGTTTCCAGTTTTGCGCCCTTGTAGAGGTTGTTATACTTGTAGATCTCATTCTTGTAAAGTCCCAACTCTGCCCTCAGCGATTCCGGGGTATCCCCGGGTTCTGACAGGATGTATTCGATCCTGTTATTCAAAAGAACCTTCCTTTTTGTCGTGGCACCCTGGCCGGCCAGGTAAGAGGTGGTATCGATGCCATCAAGACTTCCGTTTAACACCATCAGATCGTACTGGTAAAGCTGATTCTCCTCAATAATCCTGATAAGCAGGGTCGCATAATTATTAGCAGTGGCATACCCGGCTGCTTTCAATCCCTTAGCCCAACCCCTGTAGTCGTGCGGACTGATCTCAAAGAGTGAAGCGTACCTGGATTTTGTGGTAAGAAACTGGCTATGGTCCATATAGGAATCGTAGGCTGAAGGGTAAGATCTGAAACACTCATGCCGTTTGTCATCATCATGGTAAATCTTTTTTCCAGTCCAGTCATGGCATTTGATCCCAAAATGATTGTTTCCCCTGTTAGCCAGTGTACTATTTCCGTTATTTGACTCCAGACATCCCTGGGCCAGAGTGATACTGGCAGGTATTCCTACCCTGTGCATCTCCCGCATGGCCAACTCTGAAAAATCCGCGATATATTTCTCCCTGGTGATCTTCTGTCCATTAAGCATAAGGCCCGACAGAGCTAACAGCAATATGAGATGTGCTGTCTTTATGGTAAGTGATGATTTCAACAATTTTCCCCTCCTTCTATTCTGTGAAACTTAATGGCTAAAAATAGAAATATGCAGTCCATTATCTCCCGGGAGTTTTAAACAATCTACTTCTATTAACGTCCGTTGATAACAAAATCTTATACCGTTCATATATTCAGTAACTTTATTTTCAAATTAAGCTTAAACCATGAAACAGAGGGCATATACGGTCAGGATGTATGAATATGACCGACTCGATGAGCTATCGGAAGAGCAGGTTCTTTTAGTAAACAGCGCCATCAAAGCAGCACGGGATGCCTATGCCCCGTATTCGGAATATCATGTGGGTGCCGCACTTCGTCTGGCCAATGGTGAAATTATTATTGGCAGCAATCAGGAAAATGCTGCCTACCCCTCAGGGCTCTGTGCTGAACGGGTAGCCATCTTCTATGCGGGGGCCCGTCACCCTGATGTTGCAGTCCAATCCATCGCCATTGCGGCCATCCGGGAGGGGATACTGCAAGAAGGGCCTGTTGCGCCCTGTGGTGCATGCCGGCAGGTCCTGTATGAAAAGGAAAGCCAGGGAGAAGTTCCTATGGAATTAATCCTTTATGGTAGTAAAATGATTCAGGTGCTGAATAAGGTAACAGACTTGCTGCCACTTCCCTTTAAACTGGAGGATCTTTCTTAAAGAAAACCGGGAAAATATCCATTTTCGGATAGGGGGCCACCACTTCAATCTGCTCTTTCTTTACCGGATGAACAAAGGCGATCCGTCGGGCATGCAGACTAATGCCCCCATTGGGATTTGATCTGCGGGCCCCATATTTCCTGTCCCCTTTTATAACGCTGCCAATTCCTGAAAGCTGTGCCCTGATCTGGTGATGACGACCTGTCTCCAATACAATCTCCAGCAAATGATAACGATCAGAAGAGGCCACTTTCCGGTAGTGGAGACGGGCATGTTTGGAGCTGCTTACCTCCGTGTTGTGCACATAACTCTTATTCTGCCTGGTGTTCCGGGTAATATAATGTTCCAGTGTGCCGGATTCGGGTTGCGGGCACTTTTCCACAATGGCATGGTAGATCTTCTCTACTTCCTTCTCCTTAAACAGGCCGGCCATCCTGCTCAGGGCCTTACTGGTTTTAGCAAAAACCACTGCTCCGCTGACCGGGCGGTCCAGTCTATGCGGAATGCCCATAAAAACATCTCCGGGTTTATTATCACGCTCCTTGATAAACGCTTTCAACAGCTTGTCCAGTGATGCATCACCTGTTTTATCGCCCTGTACAATATGAGAGACGCGCTTATTAACAATCATAAGGTGATTGTCCTCATACAAGATGGTCGCAGGAGGTTTAATATTGTTCATTTTCATTTGGAAAATGCACTGATCGAACGTCGTCGATATAGTTTTTTACAGCGCCTTTTATCTCCATCTGCAGGTTGTGGTAGCGTCGCAGGAAGCGGGGGGAGAATTCCTGTGTGATCCCAAGCATATCATGCAATACCAGTACCTGACCGCACACATCGGCTCCGGCCCCGATTCCAATGGTGGGAATTTTGATACTTTTGGTCACCTCGCCCGCCAGCTTGGCCGGAATCTTCTCCAAAACCACAGCAAAACAACCTGCTTCAGCAAGGACCGCAGCATCTGTTTTTAATTTATCAGCCTCCTCCTTGTCGGTTGCCCGCACCACATAGGTCCCAAATTTATGAATGGCCTGTGGTGTTAATCCCAGGTGTCCCATCACTGGAATACCGGCAGAGAGGATCCGTTCAATGGATTCTTTGATCTCAATGCCTCCCTCCATCTTAATGGCGCTTGCGCCAGTCTCCTTCATAATTCGAATGGCCGACACCAGTGCCTCCTTCGAGTCGCCCTGGTAAGTGCCAAATGGCAAATCGACCACTACCAGTGCCCTGCTAACGGCCCGTACCACAGATGCTGCATGGTAAATCATATTATCCAGGGTAATGGGCAAGGTAGTCTGGTGACCAGCCATTACATTGGATGCCGAGTCTCCCACAAGAATTACATCAATGCCTGCCTGATCCAGGAGACGGGCAAATGAGTAATCATAGGCGGTCAACATAGCGATCTTCTCCCCCTTAAGCTTCATGGCCAGAAGCACATGGGTGGTTACACGTTTAACATTCGAGTGCAGCGTCATGGTATTTGCATTAAGATTCTCTGCAAAGTTTACAATAAATTTCCTTTTGACAGTCAATTTGTCAGTAAACCTGACATGAAAAAGGCAGATATTTTTGAATTATTGTGCCAATATAACATCCATTGCCTGAAAATCCCGATTGGCATAATCTTGGTAGGCTTTGGTATCAGCAAAATATATGAACATAAACAGAACGATATAAACAGATAATAGTTATGAGTAAAATTATTGGAATTGATTTAGGTACTACAAACTCCTGCGTGTCGGTAATGGAAGGCAATGAACCCGTTGTAATCCCCAATAGCGAAGGAAAAAGAACTACACCCTCCATGGTAGCTTTTGTTGAGAACGGAGAGCGTAAAGTGGGTGACCCGGCCAAAAGGCAGGCCATTACTAACCCCACCAAGACTGTATCCTCCATAAAACGATTCATGGGAGAGACCTTTGACAGGGTAAGCAAGGAGATCGCCCGGGTGCCCTATAAGGTTGTAAAGGGTGAAAATAACACTCCCCGTGTGCAGATTGACGACCGGAAATACTCTCCGCAGGAAATCTCAGCCATGATACTTCAGAAAATGAAGAAGACTGCTGAGGATTATCTGGGGCATGAGGTTCAGGAGGCCGTAATTACTGTACCAGCATATTTCAGTGACTCACAGCGCCAGGCTACTAAAGAGGCAGGAGAGATTTCCGGACTTCAGGTGAAGCGGATTATCAACGAACCTACTGCAGCCGCGCTGGCATACGGACTTGATAAGAAGACTTCCGATCTTAAAATCGCAGTATTTGACCTGGGTGGTGGTACCTTTGACATCTCCATTCTTGAATTGGGTGATGGCGTATTTGAAGTCAAATCGACCAACGGTGATACCCACCTGGGTGGTGATGATATTGACCAGGTGATTATCGATTGGCTGGCCGATGAGTTTAAAAAAGATGAAGGTCTTGATCTGAAAAAAGATCCTATGGCCCTGCAACGCCTGAAAGAGGCCGCTGAAAAAGCCAAGATTGAATTATCCAGTGCAACCCAGACCGAGATCAACCTTCCTTATATCATGCCAGTGGATGGCGTACCCAAGCACCTGGTGAAAAGTCTGACCAGGGCCAAGTTTGAGAGCCTGGCCGACAGCCTGATCCAGGCCGTCATAGAGCCTTGTAAAAAGGCAATGAAAGATTCTGGACTGACTAAAAGTGATATCAATGAGGTGATTCTGGTGGGAGGTTCTACCCGTATCCCCGCAATCCAGAAAGTTGTTCAGGATTTCTTTGGTAAAGCACCTTCCAAAGGGGTGAACCCCGACGAAGTTGTAGCTGTAGGAGCTGCCATCCAGGGTGGTGTCCTAACAGGTGAGGTGAAAGATGTTCTCTTGCTTGACGTAACACCACTATCACTGGGGATTGAAACCATGGGTAGTGTTAACACCAAGCTTATTGAGTCCAACACCACCATTCCTACAAAGAAAACTCAGACCTTTACCACAGCTGCAGATAACCAGCCATCGGTTGAGATTCATGTACTGCAGGGCGAAAGGGCCTTGGCCAAGGATAACAAGACCATTGGACGCTTCCACCTGGATGGCATCCCGCCATCACCACGCGGACTTCCGCAGATTGAGGTCACATTCGATATTGATGCCAACGGAATTCTGAATGTCTCTGCAAAGGATAAAGGAACCGGAAAAGAGCAAAGTATCCGTATTGAAGCTTCGTCCGGACTCTCCGACAGTGAGATCGAAAAGATGAAACAGGAGGCCCAGGAAAACGAGGAGGCTGATAAAACAGCCAAGGAACGTATCGACAAACTCAACGCAGCCGACAGTCTGATATTCCAGTCTGAGAAGCAGCTGAAAGAATTTGGCGAAAAGATCCCCGACGAGAAGAAAACTCCCATCGAGGAGGCTCTTAATACCTTGAAAGAGGCACATAAGTCAGAAGATCTGGCTGCCATTGACCAGGCAACTGAAACCTTGAACACTGCGTGGCAGGCCGCTTCTCAGGATATGTATAATGCACAACAGCCAGGTGCCGAAGGTGGCCAGCCAGGCGGCGAAGCTGAAGGCGAACCTGCTCCTGAAAAAGGAAGCGATGATGAGGTAACCGATGTGGACTTTGAGGAGGTAAAATAGACCTATCCCATATGATCGAGAAAAAGGCTGTCACCTATGTGATGGCCTTTTTTGTTTCCTTGCGATGACGAAGAGTAGGAAGTCTCTTTTTCGCTATATTTGACCTTATGATCAGAATACTAACAATCTGTTTGTTTCTAAGCGGGGGGCTCTCCTTGCAGGGGCAGAACCTGGTTGATGAAGAAGGGCGGAAAACAGGTCACTGGAAGCTTGAATATCCAAATGGACGTACCCATTACGAAGCATTTTTCGTGGAAGGCAGTCCGGTAGGCGAAATGCTCCGCTATTATGAAAAGGGTGGGCTAAGGGCTCGCATGCTATTTGAAGAGGAGGGGAAGCGTTCTTATGCTAGCCTTTTTTATACAAGTGGGAAACCGTCTGCAGAAGGATGGTACGTGGGTCAGGTAAAGGATTCAGTATGGACCTACTACTCTGATTTTGATGGTTCAGTACGGATAAGAGAACCCTACCTTGAGGGAAAGTTGAACGGAGTAAGCCAGAGTTACTATCCCGATGGAAAAATCTCCGAAGAGGTGGAGTGGAAAGAAAATGTAAAGGATGGAGCCTGGACACAGTATTATAAAAACGGTAATCCAAGATTATCCGGCCACTATAAAGATGGACTACTACAGGGCTCCTATGAGGTATATTTCTCTGACAATACGATAGAAATCAGGGGGACCTATCTGGATAACCTTTCCAACGGGACATGGCGTTTTTATGATGAAAGCGGCAAGGAGGTCTATGTACTGGAGTATGTGAACGGGATTCCAGCCGACATTGAAAAATATGAGTTATGGTTTCAGGACTCCCTGAAGAATTATGAAGTTATAAGCGAACCTGAAACCAATGTGCAATTCTAGCCTGAGATGAAGAAGCTTAAACTGTTGGTTGTCATAATACTTACATCACTGGGAGTTCAGGCCCAGGATCTTGCTCCCGGTGTATACTGGATCTATTTCAGCGATAAAGAGGGGAACTCCTACCAGATCGATCAGCCTGCTCAGTTTCTATCAGAACGGTCCGTAAACAGAAGAGCCATGCAAGGGCTGGCGGTTGACAACCGGGATCTGCCGGTAAGCTCTGCTTATCTGAATGAGATCGAAGCAATGGGTGTTGAGATCAAGCATGTTTCCAGGTGGTTAAATGGAATCGCCATGGTCCAGATGCATGATACCACCTTTCAAAAGATTCTCCTTTTACCTTTCACCGATACTGTGGCATGGGAGCCTGCAATGGATGAGCTCTACTTTCCGCAAAAAAGCGGCCAGGCACGATTTAACCCACCCCTTGAATCCCCTCCTGCATTTAATTACGGGGTAGCCAGGGAGCAGGTAGAGCAGGTGAGAACCTCTGGCTTGCACGATCTGGGATACACCGGCTCAGGGGTATGGATCGGAGTCCTGGATGCTGGTTTCTATAATGTGGACAGCCTGCCTTCTTTTATTCCATTGATTGATGAAGGTCGAATCCTGGGAACCCGGAATTATGTCAACGAGTCATCCATTTATCGTCAGAGCTCATCCCACGGCATGTCCGTCCTATCCATCATGGCCGGCGAATGGGATGGCAATATGATGGGAACTGCACCCCATGCCAGCTACCTGCTCTGCATGACGGAAAATTCCGATCAGGAGACCCGGATCGAAGAGATTGCCTGGATTGAAGCGGCGGAGTACGCAGACAGCCTGGGAGTGGATGTGATCAATACTTCCCTGGGATATTCCAATTTCGATGGAGTGATTTATGATTACACCTATGCTGATATGGACGGGCTTAGCACATATATCTCCAGGGCAGCGTCACTGACAGCCTCGCGGGGAATAATTCTCTGCAATAGTGCGGGTAATGAAGGAAATGATGATTGGTTCTATATTACTGCTCCAGCCGATGCCACCGATATCCTTTGTGTGGGTGCGGTTGACAGCACCAATCTGCTTGCAAGTTTCAGTTCAAGGGGACCATCTTATGATGCCCGCATCAAACCAGATATAACAGCCATGGGTAGAGCTAGCGGTGTACAGCACAGGAGCGGGGGACTTGCACGGGGAAATGGCACTTCTTTCGCATCGCCTGTGATGACCGGCTCAGTAGCAGCCCTCTGGCAAGCCTTTCCCGAGCTTCCTGCCATTGACCTGATGCGTAAGATCAGGCAGAGTGCCCACCGGTCCATGAATCCCGATGTCAGTTATGGATTTGGAACTCCGAATATGTTATATGCCTACCATACCATTACCCGGATCCCTGTTCATTTCAGTTCCGGTAAGATGGAAGTCTGGCCCAATCCTGCCGGAGAGCATATCACGATCAAAATATCTGAATCAGGAGAGCAGCTGGTCCGCATTTATGACCTGAATGGAAGAGTTATCTTCTCCCGGCAGATGCAGCTTCCCGGAGAGATGGCACTTCCTGAGACCCTCAACAGCGGAATCTATATCATTGAGATCCGGACCACCGGGAATATCTATCGTAGCCGCTTACTCAAACAGTAATGCCTGGGGAAAAGCGTTCATTATCGGAGCTGCTTGGGCAGGTAAAGGGGGCACTCGAAAAAGAGCTCCCTGACCATTACTGGGTCATTGCAGAAATCATGGAGCTGCGTGAGAATCGACATTGCTACCTGGAACTTATAGAAAAAAGTGAGGAGAACGACTCCCTCCTGGCCAGGGTCAGGGCCACCATCTGGGCTTCCCGGTACGACATGCTCCGCCCCTTTTTTGAGGCTTCGACAGGCAGCCCTTTAAAAAGTGGAATCAAGATTCTTTGCAAGGCATCGGTGGAGTTTCATCCCCTCTATGGTCTGAGCCTGAACATCACCGATATTGATCCCTCTTATACCCTGGGAGATCTTGCCCGGAAGAAGCAGGAGGTGATCCAGCGACTTCGTAAGGAGGGTGTTTTTGATATGAACAGGGAGCTACTCTTCCCTCTTGTGCCGCAGCGCATCGCTGTGATCTCATCCGAAACAGCTGCAGGCTATGGCGACTTTTCGGAATCCATTCTGCACAACAGTCATGGGTTTCGCTTTCAAACCACTCTATTTCCTGCGGTAATGCAAGGGGATGAGGCCCCGGCTTCCATCTCTTCAGCCATGGAGAAGATCTATGAATCAGAATCCGATTTCGATTGTGTGGTTATGATCAGGGGAGGCGGTTCCAAAGCCGATCTGGAAAGTTTCAATCATTATGATCTGGCCTATTTCATTACTCAGTTTCCACTTCCTGTGATTACCGGGATCGGTCATGAAAGAGATGAATCAGTAGCCGATATGGTGGCTCACCATGGCTTGAAAACACCCACTGCTGTTGCAGAGTTCCTGGTGGATCAGTTATTGGCTTTTGAATTCCGTCTCTCTGCTCTGGCGGACCGGCTGCTCACCTCGGTACGAAACCGGGTACTGGGTGATCTTTCACGACTGGAGCGGTATCAGGGAGATATCATGCATCTAAGTAGGGGATTGCTTCAGAAGCAAGGCGAACAGCTCCGCCAAATCAGGGAACGATTACAAAGAGAGCTAAGCATACAGATGGACAAGAAAGGGGATTATCTTGCCCTGCTGGAAAAAAGAACAGAACTGGTCGATCCCAGGAATATTCTGCTTAGAGGCTACTCCATGACTCTACTGGAAGGCAAAACCCTCAGGTCAATCAGAAACATTAAACCTGGAAGCCTCCTGGAAACCAGGCTCCATGATGGAAGCATTATAAGCAAAGTTGAACCTAGCTCTAAAACAAATGACAAAAGAGAAGATTAGTTACAACGAGGCCGTTTCAGAGATAGAAACCATCCTCCAGAAAATCGAGGAAGGAAAGCTGGACGTGGATGAACTGGCCGAAAAAGTCAGCCGGGTCACAGACCTGCTGAAAATTTGCCGCGATAAGCTCTATTTTACTGAAAAACAGATTGGTGAAATACTGGATGAAGACTAGTAATTGTTACTATATATGCCTGGAAAGGGTTTCCAGCAGCTCACTGACCTTAATGGGCTTTGAGAGGTAATCATCGCACCCCGCCTCCCGGCTAACCTCCCGTTCTCCCGACATGGCATAGGCAGTCTGGGCAATCACAGGTAAAGAGGGACGTTCTTCTTTTATCCGCCTGGTACATTCATAGCCATTGATTAGCGGCATATTGATATCCATCAACACTGCATCCAAATCGCTGTGCTCCCTGAACATCTTCATGGTCTCCTCTCCGTCCTTGGACCAGATGATCTCAACCCCTGTGTCTTTCAGGGACTCAGACAGGAAATAGTAGTTGGATTGATCATCCTCGGCGATCAATATCTTCTTATCATCCCATGATCTCAGATTGCTGGATGGCGTTCGAAGAGCCGCTTCATATTTTAAGGGAACTTCGTTCCGCGGAAGGATGAACCAGAAGGTGGATCCCTCGCCCGACTTGGAGTCCACCCCAATGGTACCCCCCAGAATCTCCGCTAGGTTTTTTGAGATCGCCAGTCCCAGTCCGGTTCCGCCATAAAGCTTTGTCTTTGCCTCATGCCCCTGCATGAAGCGGTCAAAGATCACCTTCTGCTTCTCCTCTCGTATCCCAATTCCCGAGTCCTTAACATAAAAATAAACCCCCTCAGGATGCTCTTGAATTCCAAGCACAATCTCCCCTTCCTCGGTAAATTTTACCGCATTGCTCATCAGGTTTACAAGGATCTGTTTCAAGCGGAAGGGATCTGTATAAATAGCCAGTTCATTGAGAGGCCAGTTCCACTCCAATCTGATGTTCACATCTTCTTTCCCGGTCCGCTTAATGTTCTGAATATACATCAGATGGAGTTCCTTGAAAAGTTCCCTGACAAAACACTCTGCAATATGAACATTGACCTGTCCGGCTTCGATCTTGGCTATATCGATAATATCATCGATCAGTCGCATCAGATCGTCAGCCCCCTGGTTGATCTGTGCTATAAAATCTCTTCGCTCTTCGGGATTCAACTGTTCATCTGACAGCAGATCTGAAAACCCCACAATGGCATTCATTGGAGTTCTGATCTCATGGGACATATTGGAGAGGAATGCTGTTTTCAGGCGATCCGATTCTTCAGCTTTATACTTAGCTTCCAATATCTTACGTTCCGCCTCTTTCCTTTCTGAAATATTCTTTAAAATAAGGACCATGGACTCGGGCTTCCCCTCGCTATCGTAAATGGCGCCGGTGGAAACCTCCGCATCAAATGTAATTCCATCGGGACGAACAACCTGGTACTCCAGGTTCTTCAAATATCCCTTCTTCCAGGTCTCAGCAAAATTCTGGATGGATAAGCGCCAGTGCATCTTGTTTATGAACCTGTATATTTTCTGACCGTATACCAGTTCAGCATTCACATTGAATGCCTCAAGAAAAGCACTGTTAAAATCCAGAATCAGGGCAGTGGGATCCACTACAAGCATGGGATCAGGTGAAGATTCAAAAACACGCCGTTGCCGCTCCTGGTTCAACCTCAGCTGGTCCTGATGCCTCCGTCTGTCAATAGCCAGTGCAATCTGATCGCTGGCAAATTCCAGCAATTCAGCATCCGATTGGGTATAAAAGATTTCTTCCGTATAGGATTGAACTGCAAATACTCCAATGGTCTTCCCCTCATGCTTCAAGGGGACCCCCAACCAGCTTACGCAGGGAGCCCCTACAGGTTCTATTTCGCCCTGTTGGGTCAATTCGTTTTCTCGTTCAACATCCACCACTTGTGCTTCACCGGTCTTGATCACAAAACTGGTCAGCGTCTTCCGGGCCGGGAACTCAGTAAAAGCATCTTTCTCATCCTCCATAAAGGGAAGGGTAAGGGTATCTGCTTCCTCGTTATATAGAGCCAGAAAACAGTTGGTGGTGTCCACTACTCTGCCCAGAGAATCCCTGATCATGCTATAGAGTTCATCCAGACTGTGTGTGCTGTTTACTGCATTAGAAATATCAAAGAGTACCTGTTTGACCAACTCACCCCTCTTTCGTTCATTTATATCCTCATGTATTCCGGTCAGACGTGTGGTATTGCCTTCTTCATCAAAACTAACTGCCTTTCCCAGACTTCTTATCCACACATAGGATCCACTTTTATTCTTTAAGCGAAATTCTATATCGAAAGAGCCCTCACGATTTTTGATAACTTCCTGGACAGTCTGATACGAGATCTCCACATCATCGGGATGCTGCAGGGAGGTCCAGGTCGCTAAGGCTTGAGGTAACTCATCCGGTCCGTACCCCAGCATAGAGAACCAGATAGGAGAAAGGTACACTTCATCATTAATCAGGTTCCAGTCCCAAAAGCCAAGGTTTGCACCTGAAAGAGCCAGATTCAGTCGCTCCTCACTTTGCTTGAGCGCATCGTCCGACTCCCTGGAATCGGTTATATCCCTGGCAACACCAATCACAGAATCAATGGCTTCTGATCTTCCGGTTTCCGGATAAAGCCGCCACTCGAAAGTGGTGTTACCATCGGCCCTCTCAAAATCAAATACGATTGTATCAGATTTCCCTGTCTTAAAAACCTTGTCAAGTGCCTTTTCCCAAAGATCCATCAGCTTATCGGGAAAGATTCCCATTTCGCGGTGACTCTTATTTAAAAAATCTTTCAGGGGAATACCTGTTTGAGATGATGCTGTACCATTTACGTAGAGATGCCTGTGATCCCTGTCAAAATGCATGATCACATCAGGTGAATTCTCTGCCAGAGCCCGGAAGTGCTCCTGGGATTCCATGAGTGATCTGGTCAGTTTTTTCTGTTCATCTATATTCCTTGTAACCAATAAAATGTGCGGCACTTTGTCAATCTGGACGACAGACATTGAATTAAGGGTCCAGAATTTCTCTCCCGATTTTTTAATGTTTCGCCATTCGAATGAAACCCGTTTCCCAGTGGATGCTTTTTCGAAATACTTCCCTGCAACCTCAAGAGTATAACCTTCATCACTAACAGAATAAGCAGCCATATCCAATGACTTAATATCCTCCTCTTCAAATCCGAAAATCTCAAGAAAGGTAGGATTGTAATCGGTAATCTTTTTGGTTTCATAATCGATCAGAAGGATGCCATCGTGGACCGAATTGAATATGGACATGTATCTGTCCCTGGATTCAAGCAGATCATGCTCTGCTTTCTGGCGCTGCTTGATGACATTGGCGTATTTTTGAGAAGAGTAAACCGAGGGGACCAGCTTGAAAAGTTGCTCTTTCTGTACAAAATCCCATATGCCGGATTCAAGTGTCTGGGCTGCTTTGCGGGCATTCTTTTCCCCCACCAGGTAGATTAGAGGTACTTCAGACAGGTAGGGGCCCATCTCCTCCTCAATCATTGCACGCAGAGAATCGGGAAGATCAAAGTCAGAGATAAGCAAATCGGGAGGGTCCTCAATCAATCTCAATCGTACCTGTTCACGCTCTTTGTAGTGACAATGTTGCACATCAAATTTACCCTTCTTCAGGTTAGCCAGCACATCATCAGTCAAAAGAGGATCCAGGTGCCAAAAACATACACTTAGTTTCAGACCTGCCATCGGTAAAGGTTCATTCCATGGATATTAATCGAAAAATAGATAAAAATTCTTGAAACTCCATGATTCATAATGCATTGTTATTACGTATTAGATTGTATTTTTGTTGCAGTTTTAACATCATGAATCTTTCGGATCATCTGCACCATAAAGTTTTTCAGATCATTGCATCTGTTGCTTCTGAAGAAAAGACTCCTTCCTATGTGATTGGAGGTTTTGTTCGGGATCTGCTTATTTCCGGTAGCAGTAGTGCTCCTAAGGATATTGATATCGTGGTGATTGGAAGTGGTATCGAGATGGCAGAAAAGGTAAGAGATGCCATCGGGGAAGAGATTCCTCTGAGCGTTTTTAAAAACTTTGGTACAGCCATGTTAAAGTGGGGTGATACCGAAATTGAGTTTGTGGGTGCCCGGAAGGAGTCCTACAGGCTCGACTCACGCAAACCCCTGGTAGAGAACGGAACCCTGGAGGATGATCAGAACCGGCGTGACTTCACCATCAATGCGCTGGCCATCTCCCTGAATCCAGGAGATTATGGTGAATTGTTGGATCCATTTGGAGGAGTCAAGCATCTTGAAGAGAAATTAATTACCACCCCGCTTGAACCGGGCAGCACTTTCTCGGACGATCCCCTGAGGATGTTGCGGGGGATTCGTTTTGCCACCACCCTCGGGTTCAGCATTGAAATGGAGACCCTGAATGCCATCCATCAGTACCGACAGCGGATCAGTATTGTATCCCAGGAGCGCATAAGCGATGAGCTCAACAAAATAATGTTAGCCTTAAAGCCCAGCAAGGGCTTTCTGCTGCTGGATCAAACCGGCCTGCTAGAAATCATTTTCCCCGAATTTCACCAGATGAAGGGGGTGGAACAGGTGAATGAGCAGCGCCATAAAGACAACTTCTTCCATACCCTGGAAGTACTTGATAACATCGCCCTGAAGACAGACGATCTGTGGCTCAGGTGGGCCGCCCTGCTCCACGATATCGCCAAACCCCGGACCAGGAAATTTGAGCCAGATATAGGGTGGACCTTCCATGCGCACGAGTTTATCGGGGCCAAAATGATACCTGGTATTTTCAGGAAAATGAGACTCCCACTTAATGAGAAGATGAAATATGTGCAGAAGCTGGTGCAGCTGCACCTTCGCCCCATCGTCCTTTCGCAGGATATTGTCACCGACGCGGCAATAAGACGACTGATATTTGATGCCGGAGAGGACCTGGAAGACCTGATGACACTCTGTGAAGCAGATATTACTTCCAAGAACGAAAGGACAGTCAAACGGCACCTACGGAATTTCAAGGTGGTAAGGCAAAAGATAAATGAACTGGAGGAGCGGGATTCCATCCGCAATTTTCAGCCACCCATCTCAGGCGATGATATTCAGAAAGTATTTGGAATACCACCTTCACGACCGGTAGGTATAATTAAGAATGCCATCAAGGAAGCCATACTCGATGGTGAGATCCTCAACAATTTTAATGCTGCCTACCTGCGGATGCTGGAGGAGGGTGAGGCCTTGGGACTCATTGTCCACCACGAGCTGAAAAGAGAGAAGGATTAATATCTATCACCAGGGGCAGGTGATCGCTGATTCCTCCCTTGTAGCTATATCCCTCATATGTTCTTTTTGGTTTGATCCCACCATAGCTCAGATCTTCAGTTAATAGTGGTGCTAAGAGTAGCGTGCTGACAGCAATGGAGGATTGCTGCAAGGATTGCAGAACCAGAACCTGGTCGATAGGACTCCACTGACCCCTGTATTTATAAGTCCCCTTTCCATTTTCAGGAAGCATTGGTGTGAGCGAATCTCCCCCAAACCTGGCCTTTCTCAATGGTTCCATGGTATAAGCCTCATAGGCATCGTTGAAATCGCCTGCAGCCATAATCAAAGCGCGCTGCCTTACTGCATACACCGAATCCATGTGCTGCGCCACCTGAGCGGTCTGACTCCTTCTCAGATCAGCTGTAGCTCCCGCACCACCGTATTTGGAGAGCAGGTGTACAAGGAAGATATCCAGGGTATCATGGCCCCAGGACAAAGAGATATGCATAAGATCCCTGGTCTCAGAAACAGGAGGAATGAATGGTAGTACTTCCCACTGAACAGATTCGATCTTCCCCTTGCGGACCAGGCAGGCCACATCCATACCCCGGTGGTCATTGCTCTCCATGTGCATGTATGTGTAGTGGTAAGGGCCCAGAATTGGATGAGCGCTCAGATCCTCCAGTACCAGGGCGTTTTCCACTTCGCAAAGTGCTACCAGCTCAGGCGGGTCCCCCCTTCCCGAAGCAATAATTACTTTGGCCAGTGCGGTAAGTTTGTCCCGGTATCTGGACCAGGTCCAGTGACGAAGCCCCTGGGGTGTAAACTCATCATCGCCCGCCGTAGAATCATTATCGGGATAAAACAGGTTTTCAACGTTGTACCAGACAATGCATCTTTCACCCCGGGTAACCGAGCTTGCGAGCTCAGCGGAGCTAACCGAGCTTGCGAGCTCAGCCGAGCTAACCGAGCTTGCGAGCTCAGCGGAGCTAATCGCCTGGGCCGGAAGATCTACAGTACCAAAAAATAAGAGTAAAAACAGATGCCCTGCACCACTTAGCTTCATATGGAATTGATATACTGAAGCGCAGCTGATCAGCCAGCTCCACCAATCCACTCATAAGCTCCCAGGTCGGGTGCCAGATCATCCAGCCGGCTGTTGCCATTCAGGTCTGTAGGAAATTCAGTAGCATGGTCGGGAAGTCCCGCATCAATGGCCGGGGAAAGGCTGTCCAGTTCGTAGACCACTGGAATTGAATCGAACAGGGGTTCTTCGTTGTTGATGATATTTGTGAAGAGCGGATCCTCCAGGTAAGAGAGACTGTCCTCATGAATGCGTGTGAGGCAATAGTCGAAGAGATAGTTGAGCTGCAAATTATTATAACTCTCAATCAATAGTTCCATGGAATGAGAACCATAGATGATGGAATTTGAGAATGAAGCATTCTCAAATTCTCCATCCGGGTATAGCACGGGTATATCATTCTCATCATAGGTGACGAAATAGTCTCTAAGTAAGACTGCAGGCAGTTGTCTGTTGGAGAAGCCATTGGGCCAGTAGTTGGCAAATGTGCAGTGGGTAAAATCGTAATCCCCACCATAAATCAGGGCCAGACTGCTTCCACCACAGTCGCCCACCACCAGATTACTCCCGCTTACAGCAGCATTCAGGGCATAGACCCCACTGGAACTCATACGGTTGATCAGGGTATTGTCGATATGAAGGTCAGGCATCAATCCCGACTCCGGTGTAGCACTGATCAGGATCCCAATGGTTCCATTATGGATTTCTGTATTTGAAATCCTGTTATTGAAGCTGCTTCCCGAAAAGTAGATAACTCCCCACTGACCGGGTATTTGGTCATAGAACTCTTCCAGCCTATCGCCCCCAAACCAGACAGGCTCCTCCTGATTGCCATTCACCTGTAAAGAACCAGCAACATAAATGAATGCATCCTTATGCAGGTGGACCTTCACCCCCGGATCCATGGTCAGCGAAGCCAGGGAATCCACATAGAGATAATCGATTATCAGGTAGGGTTTATCCGCCGGCCAGGTGGTGCTTTGATCAATGATCTCTCCGCCTATCATATGCACATCCTGTCCCCAGGCCACCAGGTCCACATCCTGAATGTTTCCATTAGCCTGGAACACAATGGAGTCCTGGATGCGAAGAATCTCATCCGAACCATTGGGATCGAGGGTGGCCTCTACGAATACATACATGCTGTCGTTGGGAGCAAGATCAAGATCGGAAAAACGAAGACCCGAGGTTCCGTCCACATTGATCCTGAAGACCGAAAATGCACCTCCGGCCAATTCTATCTCATCGATCTTAATAAAGTTCTTATGGGGATTTTTAACCTTGAATGCTTTGGTAGCTGTACCGATGGTGGTAAAAACCGTATCAAAAAAGAGGGTGTCCAGGGTAAATTCCAACTTTGCATCGCTGTCCTCAATAAAGTTACGCTCCGGCTGGCATGAGAAAAAGAGTGCCAGCGGAATCAGGACCAGGATTAAAAAGTTGCGAATACCCATCTGATCGTTTTGTTCTTAACGCAAAAATGGGGAAAATAATATGAGAATGCTATTTTTGTTGCAAAGCTATAAACATGCGTATAAATACAGTCCTTTCAGCAGTCCTTCTGTTAATCACAATCTCTTGCAATTCTCAGAAGCAACAAGCCGACCTGATTCTCAGCAACGGGAAAGTCTACACAGTCGATAAAGAGTTCAGCAAAGCTGAGGCCATCGCCATCAGGGACCAACGGATCATTGCCGTTGGTAGCTCTGAAGAGATATTAAAAGAGTTTAGTGCAAGTGAAGTGCGAGATCTGGAGGGAGCATATGTCTACCCGGGCTGGATTGATGCACACTGTCACTTCCTGGGATATGGATTGAACCTGAGTGCAGTGGACGTGGCAGGAACAACATCCGTGGAGGAAATCATTGTCATGTTAAAGGAATATCAGAAAATAAATCCAGGTCCCTGGATTACCGGCAGAGGCTGGGATCAGAATGACTGGGAGGTGAAGGAGTTTCCCAATAAGGCCATGCTGGATAAGCACTTTCCCGACACACCCATCCTGTTGAGACGCATCGACGGACACGCCGGTTGGGCCAACAGTGCTGCCTTGAAGATTGCTGGAGTTACTGCGGATAGTAAGGTGGATGGGGGAACTGTGATGCTAAGTGATGGCGAGCCAAACGGGATCCTGATCGATAATGCCATTGGACTGGTGGGAAGAAAGACTCCCGCAGACACCCAAGAGGAGTTGACCCATGCACTTCTACAGGCTCAGACCAACTGTTTTAAAGTGGGACTCACCTCAGTGCAGGATGCAGGACTGCCTAAACGTGCAGTTGAGCTGATTGATTCCATGAACAAAGAGGGATCGCTGAAGATCCGCATCAACGCCTGGCTCAGTCCGTCCGAGGAGAACTTCACCCACTTCGTAGAGAAGGGTGTTTACCAAAGCGATCACCTTTCAGTGAATACCATTAAACTCTTTACAGATGGTGCCCTGGGATCAAGGGGAGCCCGCATGATAGAGCCCTATTCTGATGATCCTCACAACCACGGTTTGTTTGTCACCCCACTGGAGGAACTGGAGAAACTCTGCAAAAGAGCCTATGCCTTCGATTATGCAGTGGCGACTCACTGCATAGGTGATGCAGCCAACCGCGAAACTCTGAAGATCTATGCCAGGATCCTGGAAGGACCCAACGACCGCCGCTGGCGCATCGAACATGCCCAGATCATTCACCCCGATGATTTCCACTACTTTGGGGACTACGACATTGTGCCTTCTGTTCAGACCACCCATGCTACATCAGACATGTACTGGGCCGGCGACAGGGTGGGCACCGAACGCTTGAAAGGAGCCTATGCTTACAAACAGCTGATGGAGGAGAACGGATGGATCCCCAACGGAAGTGATTTTCCGGTTGAACAGATTAATCCCCTGTTTGGATTCTATGCGGCCACCATACGCAAAGATCAGTCTGGGTATCCGGCCGATGGCTTCCAGATGGAGAATGCCATCAGTCGCGAAGATGCCCTGAGAGCCATGACAATCTGGGCCGCCAAATCGGGAAAGGAAGAGCACCTGAAAGGGAGCATTGAAGTGGGCAAACTGGCCGACCTGGTGGTCACCACCACCGACCTGATGAGGGCACCGGATGATGCACTATTCGGAATTAAAGTGAAATCAACATATTCGGGGGGAGAGCTGGTTTACGAAGCCGGACTTGAGTAAATCAACGTAATATCATGTTGATCCCAAGTGCCAATATACCCCAGCTCAGATCCGCAACAGGGAGCTTGTATTCAGCATAAATAAACATCATCTCGTTAGGATTATATCCTACATTTAAAGGAATCCAGAATCTGGGATTTAGGTCCTGGGCAAAACTCAGATCCATATCCAATCCGATAGAAAAACTAAATTCGTAACGGGGTGTATACGTATAGAAGGCTGAGATATCCATGCCTACTACGTCCCAGTAGTGCAGTCCGGCTATGGTTGAAACATAGCTTTTCCGGGTTTCATAAATCAGGTACTGTGCATCAATCCCAATATAGTCTGCACCGTTGAAAAAATAGATGTAACGGGCATTCACATCCAGTGAATAGAGAATTCCATAACCTCCATTCAGCGCAATTGAAGCTCCACCTGCATCAAAAGCAACTACATTATTGTCAAAGTGATAAGCAGGGCTCAGGCCAATACTCCACGCCCTTTCAGGAAGCGTTTTGGGAAAGTTTACCACCTGGGCGGAAAGAGTGAACGAGGCAGAAAATAAAAGCAAAATAAGAAGCCTTTTCATTGGGACAGAAGAGTTAGTGCTGTCTCAAAAATAAGACTTCTTAGATAAACTCCTAAAACAAAATATCCCGGCCCATATAGAAATCAAGGATTCTGGCGTAGAATATCAGCACAAATTTGGAAGTAATCATTTCTGAAGTGGATTCAGCGAGCTGGTTGCGTGCCTCCTGCAGCTCCAGCGCTGTACCGGTGCCCACACGGAAGCGTTCGTCCGCAAACCTGAAGGCCTCATCACTGTTGGCCACCGCCTCCACGGCCGAATTGTAATTATCCATGGCTGCCATGGCTTCGGTATGATATTGCTGAAGTGTCTTTTGCAGAATCAACACTGCATCGTCGTACTGGTACTCCGCATCCTGGAGCTCTATTTTAGCCTTTTTGATATCGGTCTGCACCCGCCAGCGGTTGAAAATAGGGATAACCAACCCCATGGAGGCCTGCATATATCTGTTATCTTTTATCTGGGTAGAGGTGGGATAGTCCATTGTAGGATTACTGGGATCGGGATCCAGGGGATTGATCAATTGGTTACTGTAGTTCGAGTAGATCAGGCCACGGGCAAAGAGCCTGGGAGAACGCTGTCCCTTTTGCAGGGCCACATACCTCTCCATGGCCTCAACGCCATATTCCTTGCTTTTGACCTGGGGCAGATTGGCCAGGGCATACTGGAACACCGAATCCAGCTCCAGGATCTCAACTGTAGAGGGATCGGGAAGTATCGGTGTCTCAATAACAAATCCTTTTACATCGGTGATGTTCATCACATGCATCAGGTTCAGCTTTGTTATATCCCTGGTATTTACTGCCCGGGTATAAGCAAGTTTTGCTGCCGAGTGCTGTGCTTTCAACTCCAGCAGTCTCCCCTGGGGCTCATTTCCCACTTCCACCAGGCGCTCCATCCGCTCCACCTGCTGTACTGTTACCTCCACCTTAATTTCAGCCACACCCACCAGTTCCTCGTTCCTGAGCAGATCCAGGTAGTCGGTCATGACCTGGATGGTAATGTTATTTTCCATGGCTTCCAGATCCTCCATGCTCATCTGGTAGTTGGCCTTGTTCATTTTCATGCTGTTCATTCCCTGCAAGCCGTTAAACAGGTTTACTTCACTCTGCATACCCAGGTCTCCCTGACTTACATTGGTGTTTACCCACTTATAGGTTCCGCGGTCCAGTACCCGGCCAGCTCCCAGCTGGTGGTCAATGCTTCCATTCAGGTTGGGCAAGAGGTCGAGCTTACTCTGACGATGGTCCTGTTCAGTGGATTGCGTAAGCAACTCCTGACGTTTCATCTGAAGGTTGTACTGGATGGCCTGGTCAATACATCGTTGGAGGGTCCAGGGCATCTCTGTCTGTCCCCAGGCCATGGCCGAGGTAAGTAACAGAACCTTTGCTATTGAAAATATTTTCTTCATCTCTACAGATTTAGCGGTTGTGTTTCAGTATCAGCTTATCATGATCGGCATAGTTCTGGTAGGAGGAGACAATGACCTTTTCTCCTGGCTCCAGTCCTCCAAGGACCTCGTAGTATCTGGGATTCTGACGCCCGATACTTATATCACGTTTCACAGCAAACTCCTCCGACTCATCCAGCACAAAGACCCATTGTCCGCCCGTGGTCTGATAGAAGCCGCCCTTGGTAAGCAGTACACCCTCCTTTGATTCACCCAGCTGCAACCTGATCCTGGAGGTCTGTCCAATCCTGATCTGTGCGGGTACCTCTTCAGTGAATACCATATCCACAGCAAAACGGCCGTTCTGCACTTCTGGATATATTTTAGTAATAACTCCCGTATAGGGCGTACTGGCAAAATCACACTCACCTGTCAGGTCCCTTAGAATACGGGCTATATAATGCTCATCGATATCGACCCTCAGTTTATAGGAATCCAGGATATTGATGGTCCCCACCCTGGTGCCATAGGTTACTACCTCACCAATCTCGGGATTCAGGGACGCCAGCTCTCCATCGGCAGTGGCTTTGATATTGAGATTCTCCATGCGTCGTTGAATAATCACCATACTTGCCTCCATGCTTTTTACCGATACTTCAAGGGAGTTGATCTGAATGGACCTGTATATGGAATCGTTCCTGAAGTTCTCCAACACCAGGTCGTACAGCTCATTTGTGGATTCAAAGGACTCCCGGGACTGGTCATATTCCTCCCTGGATATATGTCCCTCTTCCCTCAGCACCTTATTGTTTTCATAGAGCCTTTTGGACTGGAGCACTGTGATTTTCAGTTCGATAATCTGCTGTTTATAATTGAGACGGGTCTGATCCATCTGAAGACGTGCGGTCCTGAGTTCATTGATGGCCCTAACCACCTGGGCCTCGCTGTTGGTAATTTCAAGCAGGAGGTTGTCATTCATTAGACGGATAATCACATCGCCCTTCTTTACCATATTGCCCTCTTCAATCAGGATTTCCTGAACACTTCCCCCTTCCACAGCATCCAGGTAGATGGTGGTGATGGGCTCAACGGTTCCCTGCACTGTAATATAGTCCTGGAAAACATCCTGCTTTACCTCTTCGATGGTGATACGCGATACATCCACATTGTACTTGGAACTCTTGTCTCCAAAAATAATTACAGCCAGTACTGCAAGCATCAAGGCTCCAAACAGCAAGTACCAGATCATTTTACGAGAAAAAAATCCCTTGTTCTCAATTTTGCGGTCCATTGCATCCATTTCAGTCATAATAGAAGATTTTATTACGCCACAATAATGCACTTTTTGTGCCAAATAATATAATAATCTGTTTTTCTGCAACTTAGCTTTTGTCTGATATGGAGCAAGAAAAAAAAAGTGTTCGGTTTTGGAATCTTAGTGTACGTTTTCGTACATATCATTCAAATATTTTCCTATCTTTATTTATATATATAATTGATTTTGAAATATTTAACTAATAAGGCACTCTTTTTGATTAAATGAAGAGTCAAATAGCTATTAAATATTGAAGATGGAACAGAAAATTGGTAGAATCCTGGCAGTGGATGACAATGAAGACATCCTGTTTGCCCTGAAGTTGTTAATGCGTCCTCATGTGGAACTTATTGAAACCCTCTCGGGCCCTGAACGGCTCCCGGAAATAATGAAGAAACAGGATTGGGATGTGATCCTGCTGGACATGAATTTCACCAAGGATGCCATCAGCGGTCAGGAGGGATTTGATGCCCTTTCACAGATACTGGAGATTGACCACCAGGCGGTGGTGGTCTTTATTACTGCCTATGGTGATGCCGAAAAAGCAGTGAAAGCGATCAAGATGGGAGCTACAGATTTCATCCTGAAACCCTGGCAAAACGAAAAAATCCTGGCCACCATCAATTCGGCCATTAGTCTGCGGCGCACCCGGATTCAGGCACATAACCTGAAACTCAAGCAGCAGGAGATCAGCGCAGTGCTGGACCAGCCTTACACCGACTTCGTGGGACAATCGCCGGAGATGTATGAAGTGTTCAATACCATTAAAAAGGTGGCTGCCACCGATGCCAATGTACTTATCCTGGGCGAAAACGGAACGGGCAAAGAACTTGTGGCCAGGGCACTCTACCGGAACTCACTACGGAAGGATGAGGTATTTATCAGTGTGGATCTGGGTTCCATACCGGAGACTCTCTTTGAGAGCGAACTGTTCGGTCATGAGAAGGGTGCATTTACTGATGCACATAAGATGAAGCAGGGCCGTTTTGAAATTGCATCTTCGGGTACCCTGTTTTTGGATGAGATCGGAAACCTTACCTACCCCTTGCAATCCAAACTGCTAACCGTTCTTGAAAGGCGTGAAATCATGCACGTGGGATCTACCAAGCCCATATCCATCGATGTAAGAATGATCTGTGCCACCAATACCAGCATTCACCAGGATGTTGCTGACGGCATTTTCCGCCAGGACTTGCTCTACCGGATCAACACGGTAGAAGTGCCTTTGCCCGCACTCAGGGACCGCACGGGCGATGTCCCCCTTCTGGCCGATCATTTCCTGAAAATCTACAGTAGGAAATACCGAAAACCAATCAGGAACATCCAATCCTCAGCCATCAAAAGACTAAACCAGTACAGCTGGCCCGGTAATGTAAGAGAATTACAACATTCCATCGAGCGGGCTGTTATCATGTGCGATGGATCCAGCCTGGGGCCAGACGATTTCATCCTCTCCTCCGGTGTAAAAAGCAGCGGTGGACTTGAACTGGAATCCTATAACCTGGAGGATATTGAAAAAACAATCATTGAGAAAGTTCTGAAAACTAACCAGGGAAATGTGACCCAGGCGGCCACACAACTTGGGCTTACACGAACCTCTCTCTACAGAAGAATGGAAAAGCATGGCCTTTAAACAGTTTCGCTTTAATATCGTCCTCAGGGTACTCTTGCTAACTGCCACCTGCCTTGCCCTGTTCATCACACTGAACAGTGCATTCACTTTTACGCCCATTCTGGTAGCCGGATTGATCATCTACCAGGTGTGGTCGCTGATCAGGTATGTGGATCGGACCAACAGAGAGCTGGCAGGTTTCCTCGAATCGATCCGCTACTCCGAATTTACCCGGACCTTCCAGATCAGCGATAGCGGCTCTTCATTTGATGAACTCAATGAAGCTTTCAATGATGTCATGAAGGACTTCCAGCAGGTGAGGTCCGAGCGGGAGGAACACTTCCATTACCTGCAGAGTATCGTGCAGGACATCGATGTGAGTATCCTGGCCTATCAACGTGATGGTACTGTGGAGATGATCAACCCGGCAGCCAAGAAACTGTTCCAGGTGAGCAACCTGAGAAATATTAATTCCCTGCGATCCTTAAGTGAGAAACTGACCTCTACTCTGCTGACCATCAATCCGGGCGAAAACAAACTGGTGAAGGTACAGGATGAAGAAGATATTCTTCAGCTGGCTATTTTTGCCACAGAGTTCAAAGTAAAAGACAAGGTGATCCTCCTGAGTACCATCAAAAACATCCAGAATGTACTGGAAGAGCAGGAGACTGCTGCATGGCAGAAGCTGATCCGGGTGCTGACCCATGAAATCATGAACTCCATTGCCCCCATCTCTTCACTCTCCTCCACGGTGGAAGGCATGGTCAAACCCTATGCTTCGGGCAAAAAGGAAATGCAGGAGGTGGATAAGGAGACCATTATTGAGATCCAGGCGGCGCTTCAAACCATAAATAAACGAAGCACCGGCTTGATGAATTTCGTGGAGTCTTACCGGAGCCTGACCAAGATTCCGGAACCCAACTTCGCAGTGGTTAAAATAGATGAACTTATTGGCAACGTCCATACCCTGATGAAGAAAGATGTGGCAAGGAAAAATATCATCCTGGTCACCAGTGTGGAACCTGATACCATTGAGGTACAGATCGATGAGCAGATGATTGAACAGGTGCTGATCAATCTTATTAAAAACTCTGTCCAGGCATTGAAGGGACGCCTGGAGGCCAAGATCCAGATCAAGAGCTTTTATAATAAGCGGGGCCGGCCCACTATCCAGGTGATCGATAATGGTCAG
>Ga0164313_10000331_pt1 | contig 36561 bp, 32 predicted proteins | sample GuaBasSedimGuay4_FD_113735 | JGI IMG/M metagenome (GOLD analysis project Ga0164313, IMG submission 113735) | Subseafloor sediment microbial communities from Guaymas Basin, Gulf of California, Mexico - Guay4, Core 4569-4, 0-3 cm | ecosystem: Environmental > Aquatic > Marine > Hydrothermal vents...
ACCTGGCTCTTGGTGTTAGTCTGCTTTCTGTGTTCATTGTCATATGGGGGATCTTTGATCCTTCACGCTTTTTGATCCTGCTCTACCTCTTTGTGCTGAATCTAACGGTGCTCTCCCCCTTTCTCCTGCGTACACAGAAATACCAGGCTGTCATCTCCAGGAAACATGAGCTACTCGAAGGTTATGCGCGGCTTCTTCGGCAAATCGCCCATACCACATTTAAACATCCTGAACTTCAGATAATGAGCCGGAAAGCCAGGGAGGGGACCCGCCAGGTGGTAATACTTTCAAAACTGTTGCAGATGTTCGATCAGCGGCTCAGCATGCTGCTGGGTGTCATATTAAACGGCCTCTTCCTCTTCGATTTCACCATGCTTTACCTGCTGGAACGATGGAAAAGGAAGAACCGGGAGGATATCATGGAGTGGATCGAAATTACCGGCTGGACCGATGCCATGATCAGCCTTGCCGGATTTACCTGGAACCACCCTGATTTCAGCACGCCCGATGTAAGTGACACAGCTGCTGATTTTGAGATATCCGGACTGGGTCATCCCCTGATCCCCCATCAGAAAAGAGTTGCAAATGACCTGGAGATCAGCAGCGGGAAAGTGGTGGTGATTACCGGTGCTAATATGGCAGGGAAATCCACATTTCTTCGCTCCATGGGAGTCAACATGGTGCTTGCCTACATGGGTTGCCCCGTCTGTGCTACCTTATTCCGCTGCAGTTATATGGGGCTTCATTCCAGCATGCGTACAGCCGATTCGCTGAAGGATGAGGAGTCCTACTTCCTGGCCGAAATAAAAAAGCTGCAGTTGATTGTCCAGGAGATGGAAGGTGGCAAGCCCATGCTGATCCTGCTGGATGAAGTCCTGAAAGGAACCAATACCACAGATAAAAAACTGGGGTCGGTGGGACTGATCCGAAAGTCTCTTAAATATCCTATCCGTTGTCTTATTGCCACCCATGACCTGTCATTGGGGGAGCTTGAAAAAGAATATGAAGGCCAGGTGCTTAACTACTGTTTTGAGAGTTATATCCATGATATGGAACTGAGCTTTGACTACACCATGCGCAAAGGGATTGCCACCAATATGAACGCTTCATTCCTGATGAAAAAGATGGGAATTATGGATTAAGTCGAGACGGATGAACGAACAGAGCAACTTAAACCTGCCTGCTGATAGTATTTCCCATACCGAACGGATCATCACCGGTTTCTCGGATCTGGCCTGGGGCACCCCCCTGCTGGTTCTGCTGCTGGGAGGCGGACTCTTTTTCCTGTTCTATTCCCGCATGCTCCCCTTCAGGTATTTCCGCCATGCCATTGCCATTTTGCTGGGCAGGTATGACGATCCCAATGAACCCGGACATATCAGTCATTACCAGGCGCTCTCCACCGCGCTGGCAGCCACTGTGGGTATGGGTAACATCACCGGGGTTGCTCTCGCCATTACCATGGGCGGACCGGGGGCCATCTTCTGGATGTGGGTAAGTGCTCTGTTGGGCGTAACTACCAAGTATTTTACCTGCACCCTGGCCGTGATGTTCAGGGGACGTGACTCAAACGGAGAGTTGCAGGGCGGACCCATGTATGTGATTGTGGAGGGTCTGGGACGAAACTGGCGTCCCCTGGCCGTCTTCTTCTCTCTGATGGGTATGATTGGTGTACTTCCTATGTTCCAGGTCAACCAACTTACGCAGGTGGTCCGGGATGTGGTACTGATCCCGAATCATGTGGAGGCAGGATTCACCTCCAACCTGATCTCGGGCTTCCTGGTAGCAATACTGGTAGGTTCAGTGATTTTCGGAGGCATCAAACGGATCGGGAAAGTCACCGGACGAATGGTCCCTCTCATGGTAGCCCTCTATGTGATATTTGTCCTCTATATCATCTTCTCGAACGCAGAGAACATTCTTCCCAGTTTTGCTCTGATCTTCCGGGATGCCTTTACCGCAAAATCAGTACTGGGAGGATCGCTGGGTGCCCTGATTATCACCGGGGTCAGAAGGGCCGCATTTTCCAACGAGGCTGGTATCGGGACGGCTCCCATGGCGCATGGTGCTGCCAAAACCAATGAACCGGTGCGGGAGGGCCTGGTAGCCATGCTGGGACCGGTGGTCGATACCATTGTGGTCTGTACCATGACTGCCCTGGCTTTGATCATGACCGGAGTATGGAATGCCGGTGAATCGGATGGAATTACCATGACGGCCGATGCTTTTGATCGGGCCATGCCGGGAATAGGGGCCTACCTGCTTACCATCTGTGTGGCCATCTTCAGCATCTCCACCATGCTCTCCTTCCCCTATTACGGCACCAAATGTTTCTCCTTTGTGTTTGGAGCAAAATACAGCCATATCTACAAGTGGTTCTACCTGCTTACCATCCCGCTGGGGGCTACAGCCACACTGGGAACCGTGGTGGGCATTTTTGACGGCGCCTACGCCCTGATGGCCTTCCCCACCATGATCTCGGCCCTTTTGCTCTCCCCCCATGTGGTCAGGGCCTCCAAAGACTATTTTAAACGATTAAAAAGCAGCTGAAAGGGGGAGGAAAGCTGGCAGAATAGCAAGGGCCGGTTTATCCGCCCAGCTTTTTAATGGCTCGAAGAAACTGCCTGAAGGAACCGGGCCTGGCCAGTATGGTACGCTCACTATTCAGAAGGAACAGGGATGGTGTGGCATACACCTGGTAATCGGAGCTTACCTTCCCATACCAGCCAAGCGGCTCATGCGAGGTAATCCAGGAGGGTTTTAATTGCTTATACAAATACTCAAAATTCGCCACCGAGGTATCAATGGAGATGGCCACCACTTCCAGATCATAGGTATTCTCCGTAAGATACCAGTCGTGCAATTCAGGCAAGAGCTCACGACAACCCTCACAGGTGCTTGACCAGAAGAGGACCAGTACATACGTATGCCCAAGTTCTGAAAGCTGATGATCTTTGCCCTCCACATCACGAATAATGATCTCAGGTGCCTGCTGCCCGGGAGTCATCTTCTTATACCCTTCCATCCTGGAGAGCACTAGTTCTACAATATCTGATTCACAAGCCTCATCCAGGTAGTGATCGGCAAGATGCATCTGTACCCTTTCCATCTGGAGCAATTCAAATCCCTCCAATAGAAACTCCACCACAAAGCCTCGAAGCTCTTCCTCCCGGGATACGTTCAACATGATCCAGTCCACTGCCTCCATAAAGGCCTCCTCCTGCTGGTTCTTTGTTAAAGTATCAACCTTGTAGAGGGAGAGATAATCGATAAGTTTAAAGGTATAGACCGGTGCATAGAGCAGCATCGGTTCATCAATGAGCGCCTGGTCAAAGAAACATTTTTTCAGGGTATCGATACGCTCTTGATGGCCCATTTCCCCGGGAATCATGGGGACTCTGAATGCATTCATGATCCGTACTGCATAGAGATCGGGATAGAGATTGGTAATGGAATCCATATAGCGTTCCCGTTCTATTTGAATTGCGTTATAGCGCGCCGCTGCATCCTCGTTATCTCTTTGTATGGGGTAGAGCTGCCCGTAAACTGACATCAACTGGGCTTCGTAGTCCAGCTCAAACTCCATAAACTCGCTGTATACCAGGTTTTCCATGGAATTTTCAAAATAGGGTACCGGTCCTCGCTCCGAGGAAGCCACGAAAATTTCCAAATTCTCCATGTTAAAGATAAACTCAACGAAACGGTTTTGGGTCCTGATACTATCTACCCGGTCCGCATAGATGATCCGAAAAATGCCCGGGGGAGTATCTTCAGGCAATATGAAATAGAAAAATCCGGACTCAGTATCCATGCTGTCCAGCACCCTGAAACGATCGCCGTAAAAAGAAGCCAGAATCACCGGACCCTCTTCAGCATTTTCAATATTTCCCTGGATCAGCCAGGACTGGCCATGGAGAAGAGGGATCGTGCCCAGCAGGAATCCGAATATGAATGCTACCCCTTTCATCATTTGATATCAGCATGAAAATAACAAAATGAATCCAATTCATCTTAAAAAACAATTTTGTGAACCAATTAATAGTCTAACTTGTCTCCCTATTATGAGTGCAGAACAGAAAGACGGGCGGACGTGGATGGATGTAATCAGTGATTACAACAAACCTGACATCAAAAAAAGTATCTGGCAGATTATTAATTCGCTGGGACCCTATATATTACTCTGGGCTGCCATGTATTACAGTCTCCAGGTATCCTACCTGCTTACTCTGGGACTCGCTATACTTGCAACCGGCTTCCTGGTGCGCTTGTTTATTATTTTCCATGATTGCGGACATGGATCGTTTTTCCAAAGTAAAAAAGCCAACAAGGTTGTTGGAACCATCCTGGGCAGCCTGGTATTCACTCCTTATGACTACTGGCACCGGGAGCATTCGATCCATCATAAAACTGTTGGCAATCTGGATAAAAGAGGCAGCGGAGATGTAAAGACCCTTACCGTAGAGGAGTATGAACAACTCTCAACTGGAAAGAAACTTTATTACCGCATCTACAGGAATCCAATCATACTTTTTGTGATTGCACCCTTTATATTGTTTGTGATATGGTTCCGCTTTCCCCGTAAATCCATGGGCAAAGCCGGACGGAGAAGTGTATATATGACCAATCTTATCGTCGTGTTAATCTGCGTTCCACTCATCCTGCTGATGGGCTGGAAAGCATTTCTCATGATCCAGCTGCCAGTCATCTATATGGCCACGGTGGCCGGTGTATGGCTCTTCTATGTTCAACACCAGTACGAAGACGTAATCTGGACCCGTCAGGAGGAATGGGATTACAGGAAAATGGCCATGGAAGGAAGCTCATTCTTGAAGTTTCCCAGGTTACTTCAATGGTTTTCAGGAAACATAGGCTACCATCATATACACCACCTTAGCCCAAAGATTCCCAATTATAATCTGGAACGCTGTCACAAGGAGAACCAGATGTTTGGTGAGATCAAACCTGTCACTTTTGTACCCAGCCTGCGCACCATGTCCCTCAGGCTCTGGAACGAGAAGGCTGGCAAGCTTATCACTTTCAGACAGTATAAAAAAGTAGCCCAGACCCCTGCCCACTAAGTACTTCTCCATACAATTTTGTACATTGCTTTTTCACAATCGTAAAACGCACCTCATGAAAAATCTCTTTTTACTCCCCATTCTCCTCCTGGCACTATGGTCCTGCAACCCAAGTCAAGCTCAAAGCCAGGAATGGATTCAGCTTTTTAACGGACAAAATCTGGATGGATGGACCATAAAAATGACCAAACATCCCCTGGGTGAGAATTACAACAATACCTTCAGGGTAGAGAACGGAATGATGGTAATCCGTTACGATCAGTATGAAAAATTTGATGGGGAGTTCGGACATATCTTCTATAAAAATCCTTACTCTCACTATAAACTTAGAGTTGAGTACCGGGTTGTAGGCGAACAGGTATCCGGCGGAGCAGGCTGGGCAATAAGGAATAACGGTGTCATGTTCCATGCTCAATCGCCAGAAACCATGCTACTCAACCAGGAGTTCCCGGTAAGCATAGAGGCACAGTTACTCGGGGGCCTTGGTGACGGGGAGCGGTCCACAGGTAACCTCTGTACCCCTGGAACCAACGTTGTCATAGAGGACGAGCTGATCACCCGGCATTGTACCAACTCAAGCTCGGATACTTATAATGGAGAGCAATGGGTTATGTTTGAACTGGTGGTCTACGGGGACAGCATCATCCACCACCTGGTCAATGGCGATACTGTGTTAACTTATTCCAAGCCTCAGGTGGGTGGTGGTTCCATCCCGGAAGGCTATCCATTTCCAGAAGGCACAAATATCCCCTCTGGTTATATTGCCCTTCAGGCCGAAAGTCATCCCTTTGATTTCAGAAAGGTAGAACTACTTGATCTTTCACTTGGTATGAAATAAAAGATTTCCTATCTTTTCGGCTTACTAAAATCTTCTCGAAATGGAAAAGAATGAAATCCTGACTCAGGTCAAGGATGTTGTAAGCAATGTGCTTAAAGTTGACAGTAGCGAAATCACCGATGATTCAAATTTTATATTCGACCTGGGAGCGGATTCCATGCAAAGCGTGGAATTGGTGGCCGGTTTCGAAGAGGCTTTCGATATAGAGATGGACCAGGACAGGGCACTGGAAGTACAGAGTATTCAAGATGCCGTAAATTTCATTGCTGAATATGTTTAAACTATTGATCCTGACCCCATCTAACTGAATATGGAAGATTTACAACAACTTCGCCAGAAGAACCTGGAAACGATTTTTTATCCAAAATCTGTTGCTATTGTTGGTACCAACAAAGTAAAAGGTACCGTTCCTCACGACATCCTCGACAGTATCCTTAAAGCTGATTTCAATGGTATTGTCTACCCCGTAAGCCCGAGAGAAAAGAGCATTAAAGGAATCAAAGCCTATAAGTATGTGGTTGATGTTCCTGATGATATTGATCTTGCCATCCTGGTATTCCCAAGTTCTGTTTGCCACATGGCACTTGAGCAGTGCGGTCAGAAAGGCATTAAATCGGTGATCATTATCTCTGCAGGATACAAGGAGGTTGGTGAAGCCGGATTAAAGAGAGAACAACAACTGGTGGCGATTGCCAGAAAATATGATATGTCATTTATAGGCCCCAACTGCCTGGGTGTGATCAATACGGTTCCTGAGACAAACCTGAATGCTTCCTTTGCCAGGGAAATGCCTGAACAGGGCAACATTGGTTTCCTTTCCCAGAGTGGAGCCCTCTGCACGGCCGTACTGGACTATGCCAGTGCAAAGCATATAGGTTTCTCTAAATTTATCAGTTTTGGGAACAAAGCGGATATCAGCGAGATCGACATCCTGTACTACCTGATGAATGACGAAGAAACCAAGGTGATTTTAATGTATCTGGAGGAGGTAAGCGATGGAAAAGCTTTGATGAAGGCAGCCCGCGATGTGATTGAAAAAAGTGGAAAACCCATTCTGATTATCAAATCGGGTCGGACCGATGAAGGAGCTTCCGCAGCTGCCTCACACACAGGATCACTGACCGGGAAAGATGAGATTTGTGATGCGGCCTTTGAGCAGGCCGGGATTATTCGTTGCAATAACATCGAGGAGATGTTTAACAAAGCCATTGCCTTTGCTTATCAACCCCCTCCAAAATCGGAGAAGATTGCCATTATCACCAATGCAGGGGGACCGGGGGTCCTTACCACCGATGCAGCAATATCAACAGGCCTGAAACTGGCAAAATTTTCGGAGGAGACCACCAGCATTTTGAAGAAAGCACTTCCGGCAACAGCCAACATCAACAATCCTGTAGATGTGATTGGAGATGCCCGTTCGGATCGCTATCTGGCTGCCATCAATGCGGCCTTTGACGATGCCGATGTGGCAGGAGTCTTTGTGATCCTGACCCCTCAATCCATGACAGATATCGATACCATTGCAGCAGATGTTGCCAGGATTGCCGAGGGACAGAGCAAACCCATCTATACCTCTTTTATGGGTCAAAAGGATGTGGCCTCTGGTATTGATATACTTCAGACACACAAGATTCCACACTACATTCTTCCCGAGTCCATGTGTACTGCCTTTCAGGTTGTTTACCATTTCAATCAGAATGTAAAAACCAAAGTGCGCCATCTGTCCGCTCTGGATAATATTCAAGTGGAGCTGGCCAGGAAACTGATGGATAAAGTTCACGCCAATGGCCGAAGCTATATCCCGGAAGTGGAAACCATTGAAGTGCTGGAAACCTATGGCTTACCGGTCCCCCAGGGCAAACTTGCCTCCACAGCTGATGAAGCTGTGAAGATTGCAGAAGAAATCGGCTACCCGGTAGTTCTGAAAGTGGTCTCGGACGACATTATTCACAAATCCGAGGTAAAGGGAGTTGAATTGAACCTGGGCAGTGCCAAGGAGGTGAAAGATGCATGGGAGCGGATTCACAGCAATGTAAAAAAGGCAATGCCCGACGCCTCCATCACTGGTTTATACGTGATCCGAATGATCAAAGGGAGCGAAGAGATTATCCTGGGAATTAAACGAGATCCCTCCTTTGGACCGGTACTGATGTTTGGACTTGGAGGAATCTTTGTTGAGATATTTAAGGATGTTAGTTTTGGCGTAGCACCCCTCAGCCGGGATGAGGCCATGCATATGCTGGAGCAGACCAGGGCCTTTAAAATTCTGAAAGGAACAAGGGGACGCAATCCAAGGGATATGGACTCCATTGTTGATGCCCTGCTGAGACTGGGCCAGCTGGCAGTGGATTTTCCAGAAATCGAGGAGCTGGATATTAATCCGCTGTTTGTACTGGACAAAGGACAGGGAAGCGTAATTGGAGATGCAAGAATGATATTGACTAAAACCGTTTAACTAACAATTACTAAAACTACCAGACAATGAGAATTGTAATTAAAGACACCAAGAAAGAGACAGGAAAATGGACCGCCGATTATATATGGAAAAAAATCGAGGCATTTGGTCCCACAGCTGAAAGGCCTTTTGTAATGGGCTTGCCCACCGGGTCCTCTCCTCTACCGATATACCAGGAGTGGGTCAGGAGGTATAAAGCAGGTGAGATTTCCTTTAAAAACGTAGTGACTTTCAATATGGATGAATATGTGAAGATCCCTGAAGATCACCCCGAAAGCTACCATGCCTTCATGTACGAGAACTTGTTCAATCACATTGATTGCCCAAAAGAGAACATCAATATCCTGGACGGTAATGCAGCTGATCTGGAGAAGGTTTGCAAGGACTATGAAGCCAAAATCCTTGCATCTGGCGGCATTGAACTCTTCCTCGGGGGAATAGGCCCGGACGGTCACATCGCTTTCAATGAGCCTGGTTCTTCACTGGTAAGCCGTACCCGGGTAAAGACTCTCAGCTACGATACCATCCTGGCCAACTCCAGGTTTTTTAACAATGATATGTCTAAAGTCCCCACCCAGGCGCTCACCGTAGGCGTAGGCACGGTAATGGATGCAAGGGAAGTGGTTATTATTATCACCGGATTCAATAAGGCACGTGCGGTCCGGGAAGTGATTGAAGGTGGAATAAGCCATATGTGGACCGTCTCCATGCTGCAACTGCACGAACATGCAGTTATATCTCTGGACGAACCTGCCACCATGGAGCTGCAGGTCGAATCTGTAAAATACTTCAAGGATATTGAAGATATCGCCGGTGATAAAATGCCTAACCATATTGACGAGTAATGAGCCATCGTCCACTAAATAATTCAGAAATAACAGCCCTTCAGAACCAGGGCTGTTTTTCTTCCGATTGGTCAAAAATTGAGGTAAGCGACCCCTTTTCCACAGACGCCATCCACCAGGTACGGTTTATAGGAACCGTCAAACTGGGGAAACTGGGCGGAACAGTAATGACCAGTAAGGGAGAGACAAGAACAACAGGCCTCTTCAATTGTAAGATCGATACTTGCGAGATTGGCAACGATGTCCTCTTAGACAACGTTCAACTGGTAAAGAACTACCGGATCATGGATGGTGTGATCATCGAGCAGGTACATTCCATCTCGGTTAATGCCTCATCATCATTCGGAAATGGCTTTGAGATCGAAGTGCTAAATGAAGGCGGGGGAAGGGAACTCAAGATATTTAACAAACTCACAGCCCAGTTGGCCTATATTCTGGTTAGCTACCGGCACGATCCCGGGCTTATTGCTTCCATTAACGGGATGATTGACGATTACTCTGCAAAACTTAGTTCAGGGACCGGAACTATCGGGGCCGGTGCTGAGATCAGCAACACCGGCACTATCAGCGAGGTCAATATTGGAGAATATGCTTCCATCTGCGGTGCAGCCTTATTAAAAAATGGCACCATCGTTTCAAAACAGGAGGCCCCTGCCTATGTGGGCACTAATGTGATCGCCAGGAATTTCATCATGCTATCCGGTTCCAAGATAGATGGCGGAGCGCTTGTGGACAAGTGTTTTGTGGGACAGGGCGTTGAAATCGGAAAACAGTTTTCAGCCGAAAACTCTGTATTCTTTGCAAATTCCGAAGCATTTCATGGAGAGGCTGTAAGTATATTTGCAGGACCCTACACGGTTACCCACCACAAATCCTCTTTGCTGATTGCCGGGATGTACTCCTTCTATAATGCGGGGAGCGGCACCAATCAGAGCAATCATATGTACAAGCTGGGACCAGTGCACCAGGGAATCCTGGAAAGAGGATCCAAAACAGGATCCTTCGCCTATCTCTTGTGGCCCTGTCGTATTGGAGCCTATTCTGTAGTGATGGGAAAGAACCTGGCCAGTTTTGATACAAGTGACTTTCCCTTCTCTTATATCAATGTGGATCACGAAAGAAGCATCCTCACACCAGGAATGAATTTGTTTACCGTGGGGACCCGAAGGGACAGTGAAAAATGGCCCCTCAGGGATAAGCGGAAAGATCCTGTTAAACTTGATCTGATCAATTTCGAATTTCTAAGCCCCTACATCATTCAGAAAGTTTTTACGGCCCTGGATGTACTACAGGAACTATATGATAAAGCGTCTAAGAAGCAGGAAACCGTATTTTATAAGGGGATCAGGATCAAGAGACTGATGCTGAAATCCACCCGGAAGTTTTATAATATGGCTGTAAATATCTTCTTAGGGGATCAGGTGATCAGCAGACTGCAAAAGATGGAAGGAAGCCCTGACATGGAATCCATTCGTAAGGAGCTCAGTCCCGGTAAGCGGACGATACCCGAAAAATGGCTCGACCTCTCAGGAATGATTGCGTCTGAACAGGCTATTCAGCAGCTACTTGCTGACATCACCTCAGGCAATCTCAACACACTTGAAAAGATTGCTGCAGGACTGGAAGAAATTCACGTCTCTTATGAAGATGAGGTATGGAACTGGACCACGCGGATTCTTGATGAGCGCTTCGATCTGGATGTGAAACAGATCACTGCTGATCAACTCCTCGAGCTGATCACGCGCTGGGAAAGTGAAACCATCAAACTGGACAAAATGATCCTGGGTGATGCAGCTAAAGAGTTTGATAATAGCAGCAAGATTGGCTTTGGAGTAGATGGAAATGAGGAGGTACGCGACCTGGATTTCGAGGCCGTCAGGGGAGTCCCTGATGAAAACAAGTTTATCAAGGGGATCAAAGAGGAGATTATCCAGACTGAGCTTAAGGCAGCAGAGTTGAAAGAAAAGATTCAGGGTCTGCAGGGCTAGAGCCCTGAGATCCTGATTTATCCACACACATATCTATCTTCGTCGGGCACCCCCTGAGGAACGGCAGCACCTGGACCTGGATTGTGATCCTGAACAGGATTGCGGAATCTGATTCTCCAGCAGTGTTTCATGAGCTTCCTGCGTAATTGCGGACCCTGAAAGTCAGATCTCTAAAAATTAACACCATTTTAACATATTGATTTTGTGCACGTTACGGAATAACCCGTATCTTGATTTTACCATTAGTCATCCCGCCAGAAGAGATTTACCAAAAACCAATCATATGAGCAATTACACCGAATCTGTACCTGGTTTCAGAAAACTGATCACAGGGACTGTCCTATTGCCTGGGGAAAAGGGCTATGATGAAAATCGTGCCATCTGGAATGGCATGTTTGATAAAAAACCAGCGATGATCGCCAGGTGTTTAAACGCAGAAGATGTTTCGCAGGCCGTTCTGTTTGCCAGGGAGCACCAGCTTCAAATTGCGGTAAAAGGAGGCGGTCATAACTCTGCAGGAAATGCGGTATGCGATGATGGGATGGTGATTGATCTCTCCCTGATGCAAAGCGTGGAGGTGGATTCACAAAGGCAAACTGCAAAAGTGGATGGAGGCTGTCTTCTGGGAGCCGTTGATGAAGCTACACAGAAGCATGGACTTGCTGTATCGGCAGGAATTGTTTCACATACCGGTGTCGGGGGACTCACCCTGGGGGGTGGATTTGGATGGATCAGCCGAAAATATGGTCTGACCATTGACAACCTGCTTTCAGTGGATATGGTCACAGCCGATGGCTCCATGATCCATGCCAGTGCCACTGAAAATGAGGATCTTTTCTGGGCCGCACGAGGAGGAGGAGGCAATTTTGGAATTGTCACCACCTTTGAGTTCCAGGCTGCTGATATAGGAACTGAATTGTATACCGGCCCAGTAGTAAAACGCTTTGAAGATGCCGGGGAGTATTTGCGGTTTTATCGGGATTATGTGCTCAAGATGCCTGATGAGATGACCATCTGGACGGTGCTGCGTCAGGCTCCCCCACTTCCCTTTATCCCGGAAGAGTATCATGGAAAAATGGTGGTCCTGGTTCCTTTTGTATGGCTGGGCGATCCTGAAGAAGGTGAGAAACTGATCCAGCCCATCCGCGATTTCGGAGAGACCATTGGAGATGGTTCGGGTGTTAAACCCTGGACGGCCTGGCAGGCTGCTTTTGATGGACTGGTGGAACATGGAGCCCGCAATTACTGGAAATCACACCACATGAAATCACTCTCCGATGAGTGCATCGATGTAATTACCTCTTACGCAGCTAAATTGCCCCATGATGAGAGTGAGGTATTTATCCCGCATATGGAAGGGGCCCCTTCACGCGTTGATCCCGTCTCCACAGCGTTTCCCCACCGGAATACCCCTTTTCTGCTGAATCTTCATACCAGGTGGCGGGAGACTTCAGATGATGAGCGTTGTATGAAGTGGGCAAGGGATTTTCATGATGCCACCCGGCCCTTTAGTCAGGGTGTCTATGTGAACTTCCTGAGTGAAGAGGGAAGTGATCGAGTCAGAGAAGCCTATACCGAAGAAGTCTGGGACCGGCTTGTAAAGGCAAAGAAGCGCTGGGATCCGGAGAATGTGTTCCAGATGAATCAGAATATTCCACCTGAATAGCCTAAGCTAAAATTTCAGGCCTACTCACTGAGTAAGTATTCATAGGGCAGAAAGTCGGCGATCCGCTGTTTGGACATCTCTCCTGTCCAAATAATGGGTGTGGGATCGAAATACCCATCCTGCTGAAAAAGAACCCTACCATCAAGAAAGGAGATATAGCTGAGATTGGCGTAATAATCGATGGTCAGGTCCTCATAGTAGCGGAGGTATTTCCTCCCCTGAATATCCTGAAATACAATATCATCATATGACAGTATCGATCTGGACCTGGTAGAGCTAAGGGCAAACTCTGATTCTACTAATGTATTAGCCCAGAGCGCTCTGAAGAAATGCTGACAGGATCCAGTATAGGCATTGGCTCTTCTTCGTTCATAATGCAGCCTACTCTCCTCATCGTCCACCAGGTCGCGATTAAAAATAATGCTCCCTGTAAAAAGCATCGTTTTGGTTTTTCGCTCATATTCGAAACGTTCGAGGTGATAGCTGATGATGTACCCCAAAGAAAGGTTTTGGATAACAATGGGTGCTGAAGCAAAAGCTATCAGTGTATCCCTGTCGGAGGCATAGTTAAAACTTATGTCCTCAGGGTTCAGTATATGACATTTGCGGGCATTGACGGAAAGTCCGATAAACTCATTTCTGAATATTCTCATATTGACTCTTCTTCTCCTGACCAGAGATTTGGTGCTAACAGTCACCTCATCAATATCGAAGAGTTTCCTGACCAGCTTTACCTGGTGCTGCTCACCAGGAACAAATTCACTGATTGAAGCTGATGCATAGCCTACTGCACTGATGGTCAGCGGCCTGGTAGCATACTTTGAAATATCCAATTCGAAATGTCCTTGCTCATCGGTGGTGGTCCCCACAAAGGTCCCATTGAAAAAAACCGATGCGAAATCGATGGGTTCTCTACTTTCCTGGTCCAGCACAGTGCCCGTAATTACCTGAGCACAAGTAAGTGTTCCCAGTAGACCAAACAGAATGGAAAATAGAATTCGGTTCATGCACTGAAGTTCATCTTTATTCCTAAGTAATACAAGAATAGGTCTGTTCTTTTCTAACTGTGAAATTGTTTATATATGAATTCTGTTGTAGTTTTAAAGAAGCTAAGACGAACTAAAACCAAACTACTGACTAAACCCTGCAACAATGAAAAAAATCCTCCTGCTTTGTTTGATTATACCCATGCTCATTGGCAGTTGTACCCAGGAAAAAACATCTCCCATGGAAGGCGCATGGAAACTAGCTTATGAATATGAAGTAAAAGGAGAATCTTCAACACTCCTTTTTCCGGGAGTTTCTCAAGGAAGCGAAATTAAGATGTGGTCGGGAGACAGATGGGCGCTTGTGGGTGTCTTTTTTGAAGATTCGACTATCACCGACAATTTTGGTGGAGGAAAATTTACCATTGAAGGCACCAATTACCAGGAAATTGTTGGATATCATAGTGCCAAGCAATACCTGGGGCAGACCGTTAAACTATATCTTGAGATCAAGAACGACACCCTTACCCAGATCTGGCCTGTTGATGAGCAGGGAGTTCCTGTCGCAAGTCTCCACTACATGGAGAAATGGGTGAGGTTTGAATAAGCTTCCTCAGCTCCATTGATTTCTTTAGGCCAATTCCTTTAGCGCAGACTTCAGATCAGCAGTGTGGTTTAAACACCCGTATACAACACACTCCCTGCAGGTCTCATTTTTACAGATTAACCCCTTTGAACTGGCTTCCCAGCAGGGTGCTGAATTGGATATGTATCCCTCACACTTTAGCCTGTCTTTGCTTGAACACTTCATAACTTCCCAGCAGGGGATCATGGAAAACAAGGCCCTGATACCAGCGAAGTTTAAGCCCTTTTCCTTGATAAGATAGTGAATGTGTTTCAGCCTGTTTACATCATTCATTGAGAAAAGGTGCCGTTTGCTATCAAGCTTGAATGGAATCAGCAGTCCCTTCTCAATATATTGTCGGATTGAATGCGACGGAATCCCGGAAAGCTTTGAGGTAATTCCCAGGGTTAGCATAGCATGGTTTGAATCCGGAGATATCTCTTTATTCATCTCTCTCTTTAATTATACTTTTAAATATAGGCATATTTCCAAAACAGTATTAAAAAGGCCGTCTCATGATTTAAACGAGACGGCCTCTTCAACATGATGAATAAATACCAAGTGCTATGAATAGTTACTTCATCAATATAAGCTTGTCCACAGAAGTTAAACTACCTGCAGTAACTTTAACAAAATAATAGCCGGCTTTCACATCTTCACCGGAACTGCTCTTGCCATCCCAGTAAATAACCTGGCTTCCATTTGAGTAAGTTTTACCAGTCTCCATGTAAACAACCTGTCCGGTTGCATTGTAAATGCTCATTTCAACTTCCGCACTGGAAGGAAGGTTTACATTGATCATAGTTTCACCGCCTGAAGGATTCGGGTAAATACCCATGCGAAGCTCATCGGTGGTGTTTGGAACATTAGTAGCCCACTGATGCATCCCTACCGATCCAGCTACTGCCTCATCCAGGGTCTTATCAGGAATCCCATCTCCTGCATCATTGTTGTGGCAGCCCAGGCATGAATATGCAGGGCTTAGAGATGCTTTTCTTTCATCATCATCTCTTACAGCACTCCCATCTGCAATGAACATGGATGCGGTGTCGGGAGTGATCGCAAGAAGGTGTGAACGTACATCCCCTTTGAATCCGCTTCCTCCCCTCGTAGTTCCTGATTTCGCAGCATATGGCATATGGCAGTCAAGGCAGGTTGCACCAACTCCATGGTTCACTGTAGCTACCTGGGCACTGTGACATTCACCACAGTTCTTGATGATTCCTTCGCCGTCCCAGATCACTCTTTTGTGTGGATCATGGCAGGTAATACAGGTAAGCCCGCTTTCCATATGTAAGGAGGATGCCATCTCGTCCCATTGCTCATGATGTTTTACGAATCCACCACTTGCATCAATCTTGTTGGTATAACCCCGGTTGTGACAGGTCCCACAGAGGAAGTTAACATCATCTCCCTCCGGATCCGGAGTCTGAACTGTTCCATATCTTTCCAGTCCGCCAATGCTGTTATCGAGGTGAGCAAATTCATAGACTAGGTCGATGTCATCTGCCGACATGCTTGATGCGTGATCACTTCCGGGCCCATGACAGCCTTCGCATCCAACTCCACCTTCTGTGAATGTTCCAAGACCGTCAACACCTGCGAGCCAGCTGCTGGCAGTATCTCCTCCAGTGGTATGGCATTTGAAACAACCATAGTTGTAAATCTTCTCATCACCGGGATGATAATCGACCCAACCGTGGTCCTCACCTCCAAAAAAATTCATCTGGTTATGACCCAGCCCGGTAGAAAATGCACTTCCGGCTGTACCAACAATATGACCATCGGTTCCGACAAACCTGGCTTTCCAGCCATACCCGCCTATCACACCCCCAATATCACTCCAGGTATGAGAACCATCACCCAGGCTGTCCATGTACTGATCCTGAAAGTTTACGGCTTCAGCAGGATAAGTTGGAGCAACACCACCTGTAATAATGGTGAACTTATAGGGGTGGCCTGAAGCTACCCAGTCGTCGTATTTAGTTTGATGACAAGCTGCACAGGCCGCCGATCCAACGAATTCAGCCTCCGTAGCCTCATCAGACTCTACCGTTGAAAGGGGGGTGGTAGAGTTACTGCTAAGCAGGAAAAACGCACCTAACAATAGTGCCGGTGCAGCAAAATAGAGTAAAAGTTTCTTCATAGCTAAGAGTTTAAATGGTTTAGTTTTCAGATCAATAAACACTGCAATGTGTATTATTAAATACTGTTTTTATGACTGTAGTAATGTAGCTTTGATAAACTTCTATTGCCAGTTTTCCTGATGCGGAAATCTATGTAAAGGGCATGGTATTTTCCGCCTTTCATCCAATCTATACGAGAAAATTCATCGACATATGTCGATGACTCATAAAGTTGTACCAAGGAAAAAACATCTCCCATGGAAGGTGCATGGAAAGCTCTCAGTATAGACATAGCTGAACAATTAAGAGATGAGCTTGTTTTTCAATGCAGATGCCCGACAAAGCAAACCTTATATTCAATTTCTGGCAGGAACTTAAGCGACGGAAAGTTTTCAGGGTCATAGCCATGTATGCAGCTACGGCCTTTATTATTATGGAAGCCGCTGATATCGTTTCGTGGCGATGAAGAATTCCAAATGATCCTCCAGGAAGCCAAAGAAAAGCACCTGGCATTCCGAGAGACAGTATTCTCAGATATTCAATAGTACGAAACTCCTGCTTTTACTCTTCTTCCGTCTCTTCTTCTACCGGAGTGAGTGAAAAGTTTTGTATCGTAAGGTTTCCTTCTATAATCTCAACACCCTCATAGGCGACTGTATCAAAACCTTCTATTGTTGCTGATATTGTATATAATCCAGCAGGAATTCCCGGCATGGCATAGTATCCTACCGTATCTGTAAATGCTGAAGTAATCACCGTATCCTGCTCAATCCAGACGGAAGCAGCTTGTATAGCTGTGTCTGAATTTGTAACCAATCCTTCAATAGTTCCAGCAGTAGTAATATTTACTGCTCTGATAACGGGCTTGAAGTTGAAACCCTTGATCCCTGCCGGGGATTTGGTATTCCCTTTGAGGATGAAAGATTTTTCCACATTAAAGTCCAGCAATACATCAGTAGTTAATCCACCGGCAACATGCAAGTCTGGTTCCATGAACATTTTTATACCGGTCTGCGAACCACTGGGCACCTTCAGACTGAAAGTTTCACCTTCTTTGACCGTTAAGCTGGCCTCCTCCACATATAGTCGAATCAGATCATAATTACCAGCCTCAATTTCTATATCCACCAGATCGGCAGTAATGCCATTTCTCAAATCGAGCAGATTGAATTCCACGGGCTCTTCAAGTACAGTAATATATGGATATCCCAACTCCTCTCCTTCACTCTTCTTACGCATTTCAATTTTCGTGATAGTCACCATTGCTGAATCAATCATATCGATAGGAAAGGGTGCATCGGTAAGTTTAATGACCAGGTGTCCTTGCTGATCAGTATCCTTCACACTATCCAAATCCTGACAAGCGGTAGCAAATAGTAGAGTCAGAACAGATAAAATTCCTAGTAGCAGTTTTATTTTTTTCATGACATTGGTTTTGGTTAAGTGGAGGTGCATATTATATACCGCACAAGTAAGCTGATACCCTACCACAAAATTCAGTTTTTTTTATTCTGTGTACAAAAATACGATTTCCTTAGAACCAGCGTTTTCGTCGAAACGATTCAAAATGTTCTTTTTCGGCAGAGATCGCTTCAGACGCTTCGAAGAAAACACCGGTAGCATAAAAAGAATTATTTTTGTCAATCAGCGTAAGATCAATGCGATCGCCAATTCTCTCCGAAAGTATTGTACTGAGTTCAAGACCCCCAAAACCCGCACCAAGAACAACAATACGTAATTTCATTAGAAAGAGATGATTGATGAATCAGTAAACACCCCCGACGCAAATAAGTTTTTAAAATGAAGAGAAAGACGGGCTTATGCATTTGATTCACAAGGCAAACTATCCTAACTTGTGGAAGAATACATACACAGCATTATGATTGATAAGATCAGGCAACTATTTCTAAGCATACTTGGCATTGGAGCTCTTGGCTTTGTTTTTTATCTGGTGTTTAAAGACGATCAGAGCATTATGATAGGATTTCTGGCTATTGTGGTTGGTATAATCCTAATCGTTCTACTAGTAGGACTTATTTTACGAATAAGAGATAATCAAGTGGAGAAAAAAAGAAGAAAACCCTTTAATCCTGAAAGGTAATGTTCAGAAATTATCTTAAACAAACCATCCGGGATCTTAAGCTCAATAAAGGATATTTCATGATTAATCTTCTGGGATTAATTATTGGGATTATCGCTTTTACGCTCATCTTATTCTGGATAAAAGCTGAAACCTCATACGATACCTTTCACACGAATGCTGACAACATATACAGGGTAGATTATTTGCTATACGAAGAAGATATTCTTGAACAACATTCTGCATCTGGATCAAAAGCTATTGGAAAGGAAATGAAGAACTATTTTCCTGAAGTTCTCAATTATGCACGCTTTTATCGTACAGAAAGCCTTGTAAAATATGGGTTTGAAGACGGAGATGAAGCCATTAAAGAAAGGGACATCTTATACGCACAATCCTCATTTTTCGATCTCTTTTCATTTCCTCTGACCATGGGCTTAGCTGATTCCTCCATCTTGGCTTTAGATCATGCTGTGATCACAGAAGAAACTGCCCGGAGGTATTTCGGCGACGATAATCCTATGGGAAAGGTCCTTAAGATTGATGGCTCACAGGATTATGTAATTACAGGTGTTGTAAAATCCATACCTGGAAATTCCCATTTTACTTTTGATATCGTGCTATCATACGAGAACCTGCTACAGCAGAACCGCAGGAATTGGGATGATTCCTTTTGGGGCGAAGATGTTTATACATATGTCCACCTTGCCCCGGGTACAGATGCGGATGCCTTAGAGGGCAAACTGCCACAGATTCCCGAAGACTTTTTAGGTGATTTTATGAAGAGAGCCTTTTTCCTGATGGAATTCAAGTTGACCAAGCTTACTGATATTCATTTGCACTCGACCCTCAGCAATGAATTAAAAGTTAACGGCAACTATCGAAATGTTCAATCACTTGGGATCATTGCCTTGCTGGTATTACTCATTGCCTACATCAATTACATCAATCTGGCCACATCACGATCTGTGGAGAGAGCCCATGAAGTGGGAATCCGCAAAGTAACAGGAGCACAAAAAAAAGATCTTATTCTCCAGTTTCTAACAGAGTCTGCATTGTTGAACCTGATTGCGATTCTGGTAAGCTTTGCCGGTGTCTTCCTTTTACTGTCCTTCTTTAAACAGGTCATGCAAAGTCCTCTGCACATTGATTCTCCAAGCCTTATTCTTCTCTTTTTTATACTCCTTGTTTCAGGAACATTTTTCACAGGATCCCTTTCAGCCATATATAGTTCAAGGTTTGTTCCAAGCCTCGTTCTAAAAGGAACTATCCCCACCGGATCGGGGGGATGGATCGTCCGCTTGAAGAATTATCTGGTGATATTCCAGTTCGCTGTTTCCATCATTCTGATTATCGGCACCATCACCATTTATCGCCAGGTTAATTTTATGCAGAACCATGAACTGGGATTTACCCCTGAAGGATTAGTGGTAATGGACGGGCCAAGGATACTCCAGGCAGATTCCTATGAATCCTATTTGAATAACATGGAAGCATTCAAAGAGGATATCAGATCTTTGTCCATGGTCAGCGATGTTACCTCATCAACGAGCGTTCCCGGTACAGAAATCACAAATACACGAGTCTTTGGCATCCCTGTGGAAGGGCGGAACACAGAAAAAGTGATAGATATGTATTATGTTGATAATCATTTCTTTGACGCCTATGGCTTAAGCTTTATTGCTGGCAAAGGTTTTGGGGAAACCATGAGAGAAGATTCCAGCAACATCATCATCAATGAATCGGCCCTGGACTATTATGCATTTGAAGATGCGGAGGATGCCGTTGGAGATATTCTGAGAGGAGGCAACTTCGTGGTGACTATCATAGGCGTTGTAAAGGATTTCAATCAGCAATCGGTGAAAGAAGAGCCAGGTCCCATCGGTTTTTTTCATCAACCAGGAAATCAGTTTTATTCTGTACGAGCCCATATGTCCGATGTAAGTGCGCTTGTTTCTGATTTGGAGAAGCTTTGGATCTCACATTACCCCGGAAACCCCTTCCATTACTTCTTCCTTGACGATTTCTACAATGAACAATATGAGGCCGAGCAACGATTCAGCAAATTATTCCTGGCCAGTTCTTTGCTGGGCATCATCATTGCCTGTCTGGGTCTATTAGGTTTATCGGCCTATTCAATCACCCGGCGCCGGAAGGAAATAGGAATCAGAAAGACCAATGGAGCCAATAGTTCACACGTGATGCTTATACTAAATAAAGTTTTTGTCATCTGGGTAGCTATTGCCTTCATCATAGCCTGTCCCCTTGCCTGGTTTATCATGAATAAATGGCTTCAGAATTTTGCCTACAAAACAGAATTGAGCTGGTGGATATTCGCGCTTGCCGGACTCATAGCCCTTCTCATAGCTCTTCTAACTGTAAGCTGGCAAAGCTGGCGTGCAGCAAATAAGAATCCAGTGGAATCATTGCGGTATGAATGATAAACACTGAGCTATCGGGTATCATAAATTAAAAGGAAAATGAAAGAACTGTGTTTAAAACAACGGGAATTCTTTAATTCAAACAAAACGAAAGAAACTAATTTTCGAATTCTGCAGTTAAAGAAACTTAAGGATCTGTTAAAAGAGAATGAAGAATTGCTTTACAAAGCAATATATGAGGATTTTGGCAAGTCAGCATATGAAACTTATCTCACTGAGCTATCAATAGTTTATCAAGAAATAAACATTTGCATTAAAAAAATTAAGATTTGGAGTAAAAGAAAACGGGTATCTACAAATTTTGCTAACCTGCCCTCCAAAAGTTATATCATTCCTGAACCATTAGGTAGTACCTTGATTATTGGAGCCTGGAATTATCCTTTTTTAGTGTCATTGGTTCCTGCAATTTCATCTCTTGCATCTGGTAATACGGTTATCTTAAAACCCAGTGAAATTGCAGCCAGGACCTCTGCAGCAATGGCGAAAATTATTAACGAAAAATTTTCGGACGATTATTTTTGCGTTGTGGAAGGGGGCGTTAAAGTAACAAGCGATCTATTAGAACAAAAATTTGATAAAATATTTTTCACAGGCAGTTCCCCTGTCGGTAAAATAATAAGCATTGCTGCTGCCAAACACCTTACACCAGTGACTCTTGAGCTGGGAGGAAAAAGTCCCACTTTCGTACTATCTGATTGTAACATTGAAATTACAGCTAAAAGGATTGTATGGGCAAAATTCTTAAATGCGGGACAAACCTGCGTTGCCCCTGATTATATCCTTGTTGATAAATCCATTGAGAAAGAATTTCTTTCAGCTGTTAAAAAGGAAATAGAAAAATACCATAAAACTGATAACTCTATCAGTGAAAATTATCTTAGAATAATAAATACGAACAATTTTGAACGCCTGAGTAGTCTGATAGATACTCATAAAGTGTTTTTCGGAGGAAAAACAAATAAAGAAAACAGGTTTATCAGTCCGACTATTTTGCAAGATGTTTCATTTACTGATCGAATAATGGAAGATGAAATCTTTGGACCGATTCTACCGGTTATCGGTTTTTCAAATCTTAATGAAGTTATTAAAGAAGTAAAACGAAAGCCAAAACCTTTAGCTTGTTATATTTATTCCAGGAATAGAAAAGAGGTTAAAAAATTGCTGAAAGAAATATCATTTGGTGGCGGCGCAATTAATGATTCTGTTATGCATATGTCAAACCCTAAGCTTCCCTTTGGGGGCGTGGGACTTAGCGGAACAGGAAGTTATCGCGGCGAAGCTGGTTTTAGGACATTCTCACATTATAAGAGTGTATTAGATAAACCTTTTTGGTTTGAATCGGCTCTCAAATATCCCCCATATACAAAGAGAAAATTGAAAATTTTTAAGTCCCTATTAGAGTAAATTACAAGTTCCTGTTCAAACATAGTTGGGATCATTGATGGGAACGGTTAGAGTGGTGCTGAGAAAGTGCAGAAAATTGAAGGATGGTAGATACCCTATTGTCATAAGGCTAACCCACAACAAGAAAATAAAGTACATCTTCACCGGACATTCTGCCTTAGAAAGGGAATATAATGAGCTCAGACCGCACAGTTCCCTGAAGGATCTGACTCCAGATGAAATATATTATGAACTTGAAAAAAGTCCGGAATCTCTACTTGAGACCGTAGCGGAAACTTGGGAGTAGGTGAGTACAGTATCGAAAAAAGGATTGTGACAAGAACAGAGACTAACTCTTTCTTCATTATTTTCGGTTTAATAGTCCATATTTCAAAATACAATAGAGAGCTCGGAATCCATCTTTCCAACCCTGTTTGTCGTTAGCAATGTCCGGAACCCAGGCAGCATAAAATTAAGAGATAGGTTACTCATATCAAAGTTGTTTTTTGTACTTCAAAATCCAACCTTCTTTTCAGCAGGGCTCGGTCGTGATCCAGGGATGGGGGGAAACAATAACAAAATCAACTCCAGGCTGCGCCTGGTTTATATTTCACTCCACTGCCTCAAGCAATACAGTGAATCCTCAATTAAGACTTAGCATTAATTCAGATAATATTTTTTATTAAGTGTGATGTAGTGCTTTTCATACTTTCCTAATTTATAGTTCTATGCTGACTAAAAGTGAAATGTCAGCATTAATGCACCATATGCATTTTTTGCACTAATATCAAATCCTGTTGTCTTTTCTTCAGTCACATTATCAGTGAACATAACGTACATTGGTCCCCAAGTAAACTGCCCTCCAATTGACAACTTTGGAGCCACAAAATATTCTGCGCCTAAAAATCCCTCTACCCCAAAACTAGTTGCTGAAGTTTCTGAAAATACATTGTCATTGTCATCTGTTGATTTGGTTTTTGCATAAAGAATACCACCTTGTACACCAGTATATCCCTGAACTCTTGAACTACCCCTACGCCATTCATGTCCTATGTTAACTCCGAATGAATTTGCTACTTCTTTGCCAGCGTTTTCAACATTCACCGAAATATATTTAACTATATATTCCATTCTCAGCGCTCTATTATCTGCCAGAAAATACTTCATGGCTATCATTGGTATGTTATTTGTAAAATTAAATCCAGGGGAGCTACCGCTCTCTTTAAATATTTCAAAGAACGGAACAGCATCAATGCCAATTGCCAAGTCCCCTTTTACCGGAAGAATTGGGATACCATTTTTACTTGTTAATAATGTGTCTTGTGCGATTAATGAGAATGCCAGTGCACATAGCACTACGCTTAGTAATAGTTTCTTCATTACAAGATGTTTTTGTGGATTGAAGAAAACAATTTACCATAATTTTTTTCCTCAAATGTGCATATACAATATAGTTGCTAACAAAGGCTTCCCCTGCTGGAAAAACACAGATCCCGCTCCTCTCGGCACATTAACCCTGTACCACAAGAGATCAAAGAGCTGCTCCCCCTCTCAATAGTGCTTATTTGACTTATATCCCCATACACCGTAACTTGCGGCAAGCAATCCTATCCCAATGCCCAACAAACTATCCCAATTCTGGCAGGAGTTAAAGAGACGGAGAGTCATTCATGTAATTGTTGTATATGCCACTGCTGCTTTTGTCATTATTGAACTGGTGAATAATGTGGCTGAGCTTATACAATTCACTATCCAATGAAATATTCTTACAAAGTGTTTCTAAAAGCAATAATGCTCGTTCTGATCCTTGTCTCTTTCAGCTGGTTAAGAAGCTCTGCACAGGACCAACTGGCTATTGATTCCCTAAAGCAATTAATTGTTAAGGCAGAAACAGACACAAACTATGTTAAGATACTTCAAAAAATCGGTGCCACTTTTGGGCACTCATTACCGGATAGTTCTTTTCATTATTACCAGCAAGCAATCAGTGTATCTGAAAAAATAGGTTACATGCCTGGCATAGCAGAGTGTACTAGAAGGATTGGTCGCATTCAAAGACTTAAAGGTAATCATGAAGGTGCAATCGAATCTTATCTCAAGGCATTGGGACTATTCCAAGAGATAAGTGATATGTCCTCCATATCAACGTGTTACAACAATATTGGCGAGATTTATTACTTTCAAGGCGAATATGATAAGGCAATAGAATATTATTATTTAGCTCTCGGAATTGCTGAGGAACTTGGTGATAAAAGGAAGATGGGAAAGACCTATAATAACATTGGTATAATACATCAAAATCAAGGTACATTTGATAAGTCTATCGAGTTTACGGAAAAAGCACTCAATCTATATGATGAGATCGACTATAAGAATGGAGTAGCCATCTGTCACATAAATATTGGGATTATTTATCATAAACATGATTCTTTAAATATTGCTCTTGAATATTATGAAAAAGCTCTTGATATATTTATAGAACTTAAAAGCAAAGAGGGGATATCAAACTGTTATAACAATATAGGTGAAATATACCGTGCAAAGGGTATATATGACAGATCCATTGAGTATGCGTTAAAAGCAATGGAACTCTATGAAGAGATGGGATTTAAAGAAGGGATGGCAAGCGCCTACGCGAATATTGCCTCATTCAATATTGGACTAGCTGATTCACTTACCATATCCGAAACTCAAAGAATCAATTACCTGAACAAGTCTGTTGAATATGGAGATAAAGCTATGGAGCTTGCCAGAGAGATGAAGTCATTATATATAGAGAGTTCTGTAGCAAATACTTTGGTGCAAGCCTACAAAAGGCTTGGCAACTACAGAAAAGCTATAGAATTTTCAGAGATAATTATAGCTACGAAAGACAGTATGTTTCAAGAGGAGAAAACCAATGCCATTCTGGAGATAGAAACCAAATATGAAACAGAAAAGAAACAACAGCAGTTAGAAATTCAGGAATCACAAATTATTGCAAAGGATGCAACGATAAAACAACAAAAAATTTATAGAAATGCACTTGGTACTGGATTTTTGGCAGTCATATTAATCATTGTCGTAATTGTGTATGCATATAGCCAAAAAAGAAAGGCCAATAAGAAGATTATGGAGCAAAATGAGCAGATCTTAGAAGCAAATGAGGAGCTGAAGATTTTAAATGAGGCCATTAATAAACAGAATCATGATATCATCGATAGCATCTCTTATGCAGAACGTATACAAGCTGCCATGTTGCCTCCTAGCACCTATATAACTGAACTGCTGAATGATAATTTCATCCTTTACAAACCCAGGGATATTGTAAGCGGAGATTTTTACTGGGTTAAACAGGTGAACCAATATGTGGTGCTGGTTGCTGCCGATTGCACAGGTCATGGAGTACCGGGTGCATTTATGAGTATGCTTGGTATCAGTTATTTAACTGAAATAGTACAAAGAAGGGAGATCACGCAGGCTAACCAGGTGTTGAATGAACTCAGAAAACAGATAAAGCATTCACTCCGGCAGCATGGAGAACGCGACGAATCAAAAGATGGCATTGATCTGGCATTGTGTGTATTGGACCTGAAGAATAGTAGGATGCAATTTTCAGGAGCAAATAACCCCTTATATCTGATTCGAGATGTAGATGGAGAAACTGTATTGAAAGATTTTAAAGCAGACCGGATGCCTTTGGGCTATTATCATGGCAAAGACAGGCCATTCACAAATCATGAAATAGATCTGAAGCAAGGTGATACATTTTATCTCTTCTCTGATGGATTTATTGATCAGAAAGGAGGCAAGGATAATAAGCGATATATGAGCAAAGGTTTTAAATCCCTGCTTTTGGAAATTCAGGACCAATCCATGCAAGATCAGAAAGGAATTCTGGATAAAACCCTGGCTGATTGGATGGGGAGTAATTCTCAAACAGATGATATATTGGTTATCGGGGTAAGGGTGTAACTCCTGGAGTTTTTATCAGATTCTTCAACCCTCCTTCAACCCAATAAAAAAAGGAGTCAGATTTGAATGATCTAACTCCCTCTCCTTTAATGGTGGGAACTACTGGATTACTCAACTGCTTCGCAGTTCGTGATCCAGGGCGAGGGGAGAATTAGTGAAATCAAAAAACCCGACCGGAAATCCGATCGGGTTGATTTTGTTGTGGGAACTACTGGATTCGAACCAGTGACCCCCTGCTTGTAAGGCAGGTGCTCTGAACCAGCTGAGCTAAGCTCCCTTTAGCGGCTGCAAATATAGATGATCTCTTTGAAATCGCAAAAAATTGAATTGCTTTTTTTGTATATTTCCCCTGTAAAAGCCTAAACCTGTTGCCATGACCAGCCTTTGCCTGACTCACAGAGGGATACGAATATCGCTTCTGTCCTTTTTCCTTGTACTATATGCCACATCCTGTAAAAACAACACCACGGAAACCGGGGAAGATCCTGAGATCACGGTAGAGATCGATTCCACCTACCATGCCATGAATCCCATGGACCTGATCTTCGACTCCATCGAACAAACTATGATCGACTCTGGAATGGCAGACCTGATGGATGCCTACAGGGCCATAAGGGCCTATGGACTGTCCAACTCCACCCCACCTGCCATCCAGTTTAATCCTTTGCCCTATGGTTTTCAGATTCCGGAAGCAACACCAAAGATTATATGGGAAATTCCTGAAGGCATCTCCAGGCCAGGCTGGGAGGTCGACCTGGCCTTTATGTCGATCCCTGAGCTGGCCTCACTGATCCGTTCCGGGGAGATCTCCTGCCTGGCCCTGACCGAGTTTTTCCTGAATCGACTGAAAAAATTTGATCCGCAACTGCATTGTGTGGTAACACTAACCGAAGAGCACGCCATTGAACAGGCTAAAAAGATGGATGCGGAACTGGCATCCGGCAAGGATCGCGGGATCCTTCATGGTATTCCTTTCGGAGCAAAGGATCTCTTTTCATTTCCTGGCTATCCCACTACCTGGGGAGCAGGGGCTTACAAAGAGCAGGTACTGGACGAGACTGCCGGGATTATCAAGAAACTGGAGGAGGCAGGGGCCATCCTGGTGGCTAAAACCACCCTGGGAGCCCTGGCCATGGGGGATGTCTGGTTTGCAGATACCACCCGCAATCCCTGGAACCTGGAGGAGGGCTCAAGCGGCTCCTCTGCCGGATCGGCCTCCGCTACTGCTGCCGGACTGCTCCCCTTTGCCATTGGAACGGAAACCTGGGGATCCATTGTCTCTCCATCCACGCGCTGTGGAACCACAGGATTAAGACCCACCTATGGCAGGGTCACCCGTTCAGGAGCCATGGCACTTAGCTGGAGCATGGATAAGGTGGGTCCCCTATGCAGAAGCGCCACCGACTGTGCCATTGTCTTTGATGCCATCAGGGGATTGGATAGGACCGATAAAACTCTTCTGGATGCTGGATTCACCTATCCTGGCGAGGTAGTTCTTTCCTCACTGCGTATAGGATACTTTAAAAGTGCTTTTGATGATGACTACGAAGTATCAAATTTTGATAAGCAAACACTTAAGGTATTGAAAAAAATGGGGGCCCAGTTGATTCCAGTGGAACTGGACAACGATGATCTCCCCTACTATGCCATGTCCATCATCCTGGAAGCAGAAGCAGCAGCAGCCTTTGATGAGCTGACCCGCTCCAACCGGGATAGTCTTCTGGTGCGGCAGCACCGCTATGCCTGGCCCAACAAGTTCCGCACTGCCCGGTATATCACAGCTGTGGAATATATCCAGGCCAACCGGATCAGGCACGACCTCATTGAAGACTACTACAAACGCTTAAAGGATTTCGATGTGGTAGTGATTCCCTCCTTCCATGGAGGAAACCAGCTGCTGGCCACCAATATGACCGGTCACCCGGTGGTGGTGGTTCCCAATGGATTTAAGGATTCAGGCTCCCCCACCAGCATCTCCTTCCTTGGAAACCTGTTTGATGAGGGAAGCATCCTGGCTGTGGCCGCAGCCTACCAGGAAGCCACCTCATTTAATAAGAAACGTCCACCCTCCTTCAACAGGACTGATTAAGCTGTCTCCTTGGAGATTTTGAACCCGAGGATCATTTTTCGCTCAAGCAAATCCCCGAGATATTTCTCTAAGGCATCATCCAGGTACCTTCCACTCTCTATTCCTGCCACACGGGCGAATTCATTTTTAATCTCATTCAGGGGTACATTCTCCTCCTGAAGACGTGTAATAATGTATACGTTTAGGGCCGAGAGGCCAAGGAACTGTACATGCCCCGATTCAGGGAGTCTGTATAACAATGCAAAGTGGTCCCCCTTCATTTGGAGGGCCTCGCTAACCGGGTGTGTGTGGATTGGGTATTCCAGTTGCACAATTTCATATTCCGGATTAAAAACCAGGGTGTCCTTGAAGAGATCCCCCTTACTTACAAATTCTGGATAGGGTCTGTCCGCCATGGTATGGATCTCAATCTCCATCCACTCAAAATAGAGCAGGTCATCCAAAAATGGTAAGTCCATCTTATTTCCGGTCTCCCGGCCGGCATGAAACTCATAAAACTCGAAGGGCAGTTTCCAAACCTGAGGGGTTTGCGGAATCCCTTGTGAGAAAAAATCCTGAACAAGCTCTTCCCATTGGCTGTCCTCCAGGGCGGCCACCGTAATTGGGAAGGCTGTATGAAGGGTATCATTGACTACATTGGAAATAAGGCGACGGTAATGATGGATCCTGCCGGGGGTAATCCCGGGAAGTTCACGCTCTTCGCCAGTCCTGCAGTATTCGCCCAGCTCTTCCTGAATCGCTATGGTCTCCTTACGCAGATGCATGATTTACCTCCCAATGTCTTTTTAAAATGCTCTTAATCTGGGTGAGCTCCCCCTGGATCTGTTCCAGGTCCTCAAAATTGTAATCCCGTTCCAGCAGGACCGGTACGGGATCCATCTTCTGGATGGTCCACTCAAAAAGTTCATAAACCGGGTCTATAATGGGCTGACCATGGGTATCGATGATCAGATCGGGTTCCACCTGCTCATGGCCAGCCATATGGATATAGGCCACCCGCTCAAGGGGAAGTTTGCCGATAAATTCCTTTGCATCGTAGTTGTGGTTGAATGCATTCACATACACATTATTTACATCCAGCAACAAAGAGCAGTCTGCCCGGTCAACAATTTCACTTACAAATTCAATTTCGCTCATCTCTGCTGCCACGGGGGTATAATAAGATACATTCTCAATGGCCAGGGGCCGCTCAAGCTTATCCTGTACCTGCCTGATCCGGTCAACCACATGGTCGATGGCATCCTGACGAAAAGGGATGGGCAAGAGGTCATAGAGATGGGCATTCTTGCTTTTGGTATAGCTCAGATGCTCCGAATAAATGCTCACCTGGTTGATATCCAGGAATGACTTCAGCTCCCCGATGAAGTCCCAGTCGAGCTCCTCAGGGCTGCCCAGCGATAGAGAGAGGCCGTGACAGGTAATGGGATATGAGTCAACCGCGCGTTTCATGACCCGATTCCATGCGCCACCCATTCCCATCCAGTTCTCAGGTGCAAACTCCAGGAAATCGGGAGTGAGTATCCTGTTATCCAGAATCTCCTCTGCAATATCCCTTCTGAGTCCCAATCCTACCATGCCTGCCTTGCCTTCCATGTTTTCTAATATTTAAATGGAACCCCGGATTTTTCCGGGGTTCCTACCGGACCTGTAAACCACATCAACATTTACCATCTCTGGTCTAACCTAACTAACCCCGTAGGTCCGGGTTCCTGAATAATTTTACTTCTTCTCAGACTTCTTCTCAGTTGACTCTTTCTTCTCTCCTTCACCGCATTTGCCTTCGCCACATTTGGCCTCAGCACTTTTGGATTCGGCAGTAGCCTCGGTAACTTTGGCGTCGGCGGACTCGCTTTTCTTAGCATCCTCCTTTTTGTCTCCTTCACCACATTTTCCTTCTCCGCATTTTCCTTCTCCACACTTCAGCTCAGCAAACTTTGCAGCATTGGCTTCCAAGGGATTAACCTGGTTGCTGTTCATGTCGATCAGGTGACTGCGAAGCTGTGCACCAGTACCTAGGTGATTATAGGCCAGGATATCTGCACCAAATGAAGGTGTTGTGGCCAAGGTTGTTGTCAGCAATGCTCCGGCAACCATAGTAGCGGATTTTAAGATCTTCTTGTCTTTTTTCATGATATTTCTATTTTGATTAATAATGATTTTGAGCTCTAAGTCGGGGTAAGGTGATTATTCTTACAAGAAATCCACAGGGACGTGGAATTTTAACAACTAATTAGCATTTAACCCGCCCTTAACCGCTTGTGCGATCTGGGAGCTGGCATCTGACGAGAGCTGATGGCTACATGACTCGTGGCTGCATCCCTCGCGGTACACCTCCATGGAGTGATCAAGCTCGACTATCTGCCGTTCATATTTTCTACAGAGATGGCAGGTAAGGAGGTGCATTTTCAACTGCCACCACTTCCTGAAGTTCAGCTTGCGATCTTCACGTAATGAGATTAAAAAACTTGCCTCATCGCAGGCGATCATCCGCTTGCTCATAAACACCATCATTCTGTATCCTGGTCCTTTTGCCATATCAACTCAACCATTTTTTTTCTAAACATTCTCTCATTCTCAACCTGGCCCTGTGTAACATGACCCACAGATTTGACGGAGTAATGTCCAATTCCTTACAAATGGTATCAGAATCTTCCTCATCAATCATTCTCATGATAAAGGCAGCAGCCAATGGTGCTGGCAGATTCTCAATACAGAGATTTATAAATCTCAACAGCTCCTCCTGCTCCATCTCCCCATCAGGTAGCAGCGAGTGCGAGTTGGGGCCACTACCCTCCAGCCAGTGCCCCTTGAACGGCTCTTCACTGCGGTAGAAATCCCCATCAAAGACGGTACCATCATGCTCCCCAAAAGAGGACTCTTTGGAACTGTATTTTTTCCGGTAGGTATCAATAATCTTTCGTTTCAGTATGGAGATAAGCCAGGTTCGCTCCGTACTTGCTCCCCTGAACCTGTCCCGGGCTTTCAATGCTGCGAGAAAGGTCTCCTGGACCAGGTCCTCCGCTTTGCCACTGTCATTGACCCTCCCAATAGCATAAGAATACAGATAATCCCCATATTCTTCTACCCACTTCTGTGGGTCCAGCTTATGTTCGTTTGTGTCAGACATGTTTCGTTCATCAGGATGAACCATTGCAAGATAGAAAAATCTTAACTGTTTCATCCGGAATTGTTTACTTTTGCGAGATGAAAACATTAGATACCAAAGGGCTGAAGTGTCCGCAACCTCTTATTATGCTAAAGGAAGCCTTGTTGGATTTGAAATCGGGGGAAGAAATACGTGTGGAGACCGATAACGACACCTCCCTGAAGAACCTGCTTAGCTATCTGAAGGACCAGGGTGTAGAACCCGAAGTAAGTTCTGCTGGTACCGTTCATACCCTGGTGGCCCCAAAGCCGGATCAGGATATTGCAAGCAGCAATGCAGCCATTTACTGCACCACAGATCTCCCAATCTCCTATGTGGTATGCATCAAAGGAGAACTGATGGGCGATGGTGATCCCGAACTGGGAAGGTTATTGATGGAGACCTTTATGGATAACCTGAAATTGCAGGAGCAGCTGCCCACCCATGTGGTTCTCTATAACGGGGGTGTAAAACTGGCCATGAAAGATTCGCCCGTATGCAACTCTCTAACGGAACTTGAGGAACTGGGAACACGCATCATGTTGTGTGGTACCTGTATAGACCATTACGGACTACAATTCGATATCGGGGTAGGCATGATATCCAACATGGTAGTCATTACCGAAACACTGGCCGCGGCCGGACATGTAGTCACTCCCTGAGTACGCTCCCATGGATAAGAAATTCGACCTGTTGTCTACCGTTGAGTATGGCGGTTGCTCTGCAAAATTACCGGCCGGACTGCTGTCTGAGGTCCTGAGCAAACTGCCCCTGGCTAAAGATCCCAAACTCCTGGTAGATGTGGATACCCATGATGATGCCGGAGTTTACAAGATCAATGAGGAAACGGCCCTGATTTTCACCACCGATTTTTTTCCTCCCATCTGTTCCGATGGATATGAATTCGGGGAGATAGCAGCAGCCAATGCACTTTCGGATGTTTATGCCATGGGGGGAACTCCCCTGTTGGCTCTGAACCTGATGATGTTCTCACATGAGCTTATTCCCCTGGATGTTTTTGGGGAGATTCTTAAAGGGGGACAGGACAAAGTGACTGAAGCGGGAGCGCTCATTGTAGGCGGTCATACCATTGATGACCATCCGCCCAAATACGGAATGGCTGTGGTAGGTACGGTACATCCCGACCAGCTGATCACCAATGCCGGTGCCAGGCCCAATGACATTCTCGTGCTCACCAAATCCATAGGAACCGGGGCATTGGTATCGGGAGAAAAGAACAGACTTTGCACGCCTGAAGATTACAGGAGGGCCTTGAGGCAGATGAAACACCTGAACAAGCATGGCGCAAGCATGGCTCTTAAGTATGGAGTGAGGAGTATGACTGATATTACCGGTTTTGGACTGGCCGGACATGCCATGAAGATGGCAGAAGCAAGTGGGGTGAGCTTTCGCATCCACACCCCGCAGATCCCACTTCTCCCGGGTGCCTACCTGGTCTATGAAAAAGGAAGTATTCCAGGGGCTACTTTCAGGAACCTGGAATTTACAGGTAAGCATATCCATTGCTCCAGGAGCGTGGATTACAACATGAAGATGCTGGTACATGATGCACAGACCTCGGGCGGACTCCTGATGGCGGTGAATCCGGATCATGCAGGGATTTTGATTGAGGAGTTAAACAGTATTGATCCGGAAGTTTCGGCGGTGGAGATCGGGGAGGTAATACCTGAGAGTCCGCGTCGAATATACTTTGAATAATCCAGTTCGTTTTTTGTAACTTTAAACCATGGCCAGGCGAAGTTCTTACAGTTTTATCTATAACCTGCAGCGTATTATCCTGCTGGTTTTCTTTACTACTACCTCCATTGGGCTTTCTATTCCCCTGGCAATGCTGGTTATGAAGCTTTCACCCAATCAGCTCTATCCCCTGGTCATTACCCTGCTTATCTATATGGTATTAGTAGTAATCCTGGGTGCAATGATCCAGGTGATTAGCTACATCCCTTTTAACCTGGCCACCGCTTTCGATCCCATAAAAAATGACATAGCTTCTGGTAAGATCTCTACCATAGAACAGCTGGGAGAGCGAATTACCAGCTTTACAGTGCAGTTTTACAACTTCTCATTTCTCGATATCACCCATGCATATATCGAAATCGAGGAGAGTGGAATAATTGGGTTTGAATCCAACGCTCCGCTTAGTAAAGTCTTGAATGAGTACAAAATGCTTGACAAAAGTAAGGTCCTTGAAGATCTTACCCTGGCAGGAAAAATTTCCCTGCCGGAACGGGATTATCAGCTCTACATCCTGCCCATCTGGCTTGGGGAATCATGGCTGGGATATATGGCACTCCTGTCCGAGAAAAAAATCAGCCGCTTCTTTCAACGCTTCCTGATGGAGTACGAGGGGAACTTCCTGGACGACCAGATCATGCACGTGGTCAGATTCAATAAAAAATAGGACAGATGCTGATTTCAATCATTTGCATTAGCATCAGCTGCATCATCATATGGCGTTCCTCCCATGGTTTCGAAATCGCATCTGACTTCCTGGGTAGAAAAATGCCCCTGGGGATCAAGGGAGCCACAATCAATGCCATCGCCAGCTCCATGCCTGAATTTCTGACCACCCTGTTTTTCCTTTTCTACCTGCGTGATGCGGACGGATTTTCGGGCGGACTGGGTGTGACCTCGGGAAGTGCCCTGTTCAACCTGCTTATTATCCCGGCCCTGGTGGTGCTGATGCTATTCAAATGCGAAAGGGGACGATGCGTTGAATTAAATAAAAAGGTGCTGCTTCGTGAAGGAAGTGTGCTATTGATCTCACAACTCATCTTTGTAAGCTTCCTCTTCAGTGGGAAGCTCCTGGCCAAACACGGACTGGTCATGGTGCTGGTCTACCTTATTTACCTGGTAATCCTCTTCCTTATTACCAGAAAGCGAAAAAAGTCCAAACGAGAATATGTGCGCCCCGTAGCAGCTCCGAAAAGAAAAATCCTGGGTGCCCTTCTTACCCTGGATATGATCGCAGTCGTATTGAGTGGCAGAAAGATCACCACTGTGCGGGCATGGGTTCTCCTGGGATTTAGCACGCTGGTCATGAGCTTCGGGACCTGGCTGCTGGTCTATGGAACAGATCTCTTCGGTGAGCTTACCAACATCCCCCTGATCTTTGTAGCAGTGGTGTTTTCAGCTGCCGCCACATCGGTACCTGACACCATTATTTCCATTAAAGATGCCCGGAAAGGAAATTACGATGATGCAGTGAGCAATGCGCTGGGCAGCAATATTTTTGATATCGCTTTTGCATTGGGTTTTCCAATCCTGCTCTACAACCTGATCCACGGAGAGAGTGTGGCACTTGATCAGAACCTCCTGGCGTTTACAAAGGAGGTCTGGGTATTTCTGCTTCTCGCTACCTTCCTGGCCCTGGCCATTATGCTGACTGGAAAGAAATTCACCCGGCCAAAAGCACTTATGTTGTTGGGAATCTACCTGCTCTTCCTGTTCTTTGTGGGCACCCAGGTGAGAGAGGGTTTTGGCGGCATTGGGGAGCCCATCGGTGAATTTCTAAAGAGCGTGGCCGACTGGATCGGGACCCTGCTCAACTAAGAATATTTTTTCAGAAGGGCCAGAACCTCCACATCTGCTTCCAGCCAGTCTAATTCTTCAAGTTCAGATCGATGCACCCAGCGGTAGGTCCTGTGTTCCGAAAGGTGGATCTTACCAAGCCTGATGAAACACACAAAGGGGATCAGTTTGATAGCGGCATCACTGTATATATGCTTCACTGAGGGGAGCAGCTGTATGACGGAAATCTCCACACCAATTTCCTCCCTGATCTCCCTGATGATGGTGGCTTCGGGAGTCTCTCCAGGCAATAGCTTTCCGCCAGGGAACTCCCATTTCAAGGGATGAGGCATTCGCTCGCTTCGCTGGGTAGCCAGTACCAGGTCACCATCCATAATTACCGCACAGCTTACCTCGATCAGCGGCAAATCCATTCTCCTACTTTCTTTTTGGGTAATCCACATAGGTCTCCTTTACATTTTTACGCACGATCCCTTCCCAATTTTTCGATTCCAGTGTCACAATCACCACCCCGGCTGTTGGAAGATTGTCCAGGCGTTGCTTCAAAAACATGTTGGCATATGCTGTAAAAGAGGGATTATGTCCAAAAATGGCCAGGCTTTTGATATCTGAAGGGACGCCGGCTATCACCTGCTCTATATCTGATATACTGGCATCATACAGAGTTTCTTGGATTTGAAAGTTTTCAGCTCCGGCACCCCAGATCTTTGACATGATAAGGGCCGTATTCAGGGCCCTGTTGGCAGGACTCGAAAGTAGCAGTTGAGGGACCATCTTTTTGACCAGTAAGCGTTCTGCCATCTCCCCTGCATTACGTAATCCGCGATTGGCCAGTGGCCGGTCGATATCTGCCAGACCTTCATGATCCCAGCTGGATTTAGCGTGTCGTACTATAAATAGTTTTCGTTCCATTTTTTTTATGTAATAGTCAGGCTTAAAGCAAGTTACTGGCCAGATCGGCCAGGTAGCTGCGCTCCCCTTTGACCAGGTGCACATGGGCAAAAATATCCTGTCCCTTCATTCTGTCGGCCAGGTAAGTCAAACCGTTGGATTTGGTATCCAGATAAGGAGAATCTATCTGCTGAATATCTCCAGTGAAAATCATTTTTGTTCCCTCCCCTGCCCTGGTAATAATGGTTTTTACCTCATGGGGAGTCAGGTTCTGGGCTTCATCCACAATAAAGAAAACTCTGGAAAGGCTTCGTCCCCGAATATAGGCCAGCGGAGTGATTATCAGTTTCTCAGTCTGTTGCATCTCCTCAATGCGACTGTGCTCCTTGCTCTGTATTTTGAATTTCTGCTTGATTACC
>Ga0164313_10000332_pt1 | contig 36559 bp, 36 predicted proteins | sample GuaBasSedimGuay4_FD_113735 | JGI IMG/M metagenome (GOLD analysis project Ga0164313, IMG submission 113735) | Subseafloor sediment microbial communities from Guaymas Basin, Gulf of California, Mexico - Guay4, Core 4569-4, 0-3 cm | ecosystem: Environmental > Aquatic > Marine > Hydrothermal vents...
CTTCCGCTCGCTCGAATTCGATCTGCAGGGCATACAAGACATCGAGGACCTCAACGATGCGCTCACAGGCATCGAGGACAAGGCGAGAACGATCGTCCGACTTGTTCTCATCGGCCAACTCTCGCTTGCGGACAAGTCAGAACTCGACGCAGCACTCGAGCATCACCAAGATCTTTTCGGCTCACTCAACACATGGGAGCGCCATACAGATCTCGTGGTGCTCCCCGACGACGATGACTTCACCTCGCTTGGTCTCTCTGGCTTCGCCGATGACGCTCTCTCTGAACTCGTCGAGTTGGCTGAGGGCGATGGTCAGCAGGCTGCTACGGCGATGGATGCTCTCGGACTTCTCTATCGCCTCGCCGGGAGGGCATCATGAGGGTCCGCCGCATATCAGTGCGCAACTTCGGGGGAGTCGAAGACGCTGACGTTGCATTCTCGGCCGACGGTGTCACCGTGATCGAGGGTGAGAACGAAGCTGGCAAGACGACGCTTCTGCGAGGTCTCGATGCGATCATCGAGTATGCGGATAGTTCGAAGAGTGCCAAGATCAAGGAGATGGTGCCCGTAGGCAGAGATGTGGGGCCGGAGGTCGAGGTCGAGATCGAGGCTGGACCGTACGCATTCACCTACCGTAAACGATGGATCCGCGACCGCGAGACCGTTCTCGAGATCACAAAGCCATCGCGAGAGCAGCTCACGGGTCGCCCTGCGCACGAAAGGGTCATCCAGATCCTTGATGATTCGCTCGACGCTGACCTGTGGAAGGCCCTCCGGCTGGACCAGGGTGCCGCTCTGGAGCAGGCCGACTTCACCAGTTCAGCCCTCGGGCACGCTCTCGATGCCGCAAGCGGCGGTGAGATGGCTGGGGAACACGATGATGCACTCTGGGATCGCGTCGAAACTGAATATGCCCGATACTGGACAAAGACGGGGAAGCAGAAAGACGATCTTGCGCGATCCAAGAGCGAGTTCGAAACCGCACGCGACCAGGTCAGAGCCGCACGTGACCATGTGCTGTCCCTCGATGAGGACAGCGCTGAGGTCGATCGACTGACGTATCAAGCAGAAACACTTGAGAAAGCGGCGGCTGATGCTGAATCTGGTGTCGGGGATCTCGAAGATGAAGTTGAGAACGTGACGAAGATCCGGCATCGCATCGACACTGCTGTGGCTGAGCGGGAGCGTGCGGCGGCCTCACTGGGTACGGCACGATCCGAACGCGAAAAGCGGGCCGACCAGTTGGAACAGCTTGAAGAGGCCAAGTCTCTTCTCGCGACGATCGAAAGTGACATCGCCGGAGCCGAACCCGAACGCTCGCTCCGAACGAAGGAAGCCGCTGAGGCCGACAAAGAGACGGTTGCGGCGCGCACATCGGCCGAGGACGCGCAGCGCGTCTACGACCGGGCACGGGGCGATGCTGAACTGCGACGCCAGGAGATAGAGGTCGCTCAACTCAAGGATCGTCGCGGCAGGATCGACGACGCACGAAAGGAGCTAGCGGATGCAGTGGCGACGGTCGATGCCACTGCGATCGATGAAGCGCTCCTGGGGGAGATCGAAGATGCGTACCTGCGCGTTGTCGAGTTCAGGGCAGCGGTGGACAGCGCCCTTCCCGTCGTGAGTATCGATGCCCTTCGCGATCTGACCTTGACCATCGACGGAACCGATGTTGAACTCAGTGCGTCCGGAACGCGGGAGGTCACGACGCACGGGCGATCCGAGTTCATCGTGCAGGGAATCGTCAGGTTCGTCGTGACTGCAGGCACCGATGGAGCTGACATCGTTCAGGAGTTCCGCGACGCTGAGGCATCGTTCACGGGACTATGTGAGAAGTGCGGGGTTTCAGGTTTCGAAGATGCCAGAGCGCAGTTCGACCGGAAGAGTGATGCCGAACGTACCAGACAGTCTGCGCACGAGACGATGAAGCGCGACCTTGCGGACCTGACCTTCGACGAACTTGTCCACAAGGTTGAGAGTCTCACAACACGGATCTCCGATTACCTCGACGCACGCGCAGCCGACCCAGGGCTGCCCTTGGACCATTCGTCAGCACAGGAGATCGAATCCGCGGCAAAACAGGCACTTGACGATGCGAGAGATGCATCGGAGACGGCTACCTCGCGCGGTGCAGTTGCTCGGGAACAATTGGCAGAGTTGGAGAAGGTGACAGCCGGGCGCGAGGGGAAGCTCGAGATCGCCAGGAATGCTGTCGGCTCGGCGGGGAAGGTACTCGACGCCGCCAGGATTGTGCAGCCAGATGCAGGTATCACAACAGCGGAGTCGGAGGCAGCCAAGACCCACGAAACCGCGGGCTCACTGGTCGGTGAGCTCGAGGCCGAACTTGTCCCCCTTGATGCCGGATCACTTGATGCCCTCCTGGCGAACGCACTCGCACGCAGAGACCGGAACCGCAATGACCTCACGGATCTCGTTGATCGACGCAGGGAACTTGTGATTCGGTTGACGATCGAGACCGAGAGAGGCCCCGCACGCCTCGTGGACGAGGCAGAGACGGGCCTTACTGAAGCCGAGCGGAGGTACGAGGCGATCGCACGGCGGGCGGACGCGGCCGCTCTGCTTCACTCCACATTCGAAGAGCATCGCAGCGCCGCCCACCGAAGGTACATCAGACCCTTCGGCGACGAGATCGAGCGACTGGGACGGATCGTCTTCGGTGCGACATTCGAGGTTGGCCTTGACGAGGATCTCTCCATCGCAACGAGGTCCCTTGACGGCGAAACCCTCGCCTTTGGTCAGCTCTCCACGGGAGCCCAGGAGCAGCTTGGTGTCCTGTCGAGGCTCGCATGCGCCAGGCTCGTTTCTGATGACGGCGGCGTACCCGTTGTTCTCGACGACGCACTTGGTTGGACCGATCCCGAACGTCTCGACCTCATGGGCGCAGCGATATCGACAGCAGGTGACGACTGTCAGGTGATCGTACTGACCTGCGTCCCCGAGCGGTATGCGGGGATAGGGAAGGCCCGCACCGTCCGCATATGAGCAGGGTTAGCTCAGACCGACGACTTCGCCGTTCTCGTCGATGTCGATGGTGTGCGCCGCGGGGTGGAGTCCGAGTCCTGGCATTCGGTTGATAGAACCGGTGAGAGGTAGGACGAATCCTGCGCCAGCGACGAGCTGCACTTCGCGGATCGGCAGTATCCATCCCTCTGGCGCCCCGAGGAGTTTCGGATCGTGGCTGAACGAGTACTGGGTCTTCGCCATGCAGATGGGGAGGTCTCCGTATCCGTGCGCCTCATAGTCAGCAAGTTGTCTGACGGCTTTCATGTCGTACTTGACACCATCAGCGCCGTAGACCTGTGTTGCGATGATCTCGATCTTCTCACGAAGGGTCGCATCGGATGGGTAGAGGGCCTTGTAGTTCGAACCCTCGTTCGCTGCGTCTCTGACCACCTCGGCCAGGTCGACCATTGCCTCTGAGCCGCCGCTGAACGGGTCAGCAATGGCCCATGCTGCGCCCTCTTCCTGCGCTATTGCACCGATCGCCTCGAGTTCGGACTCGTGGTCCGTTGGGAACCGGTTGACGGCGACCACGGGGACGACTCCGTGCTGTCGGATATTTGCGATGTGCCTTCGGAGGTTGGATGCTCCCGCCATCACATCTTCGGGACTCTCTGTGACCATGTCCTCAGGCAGCGGCTTGCCAGCGCGCACCTGGAACTTCCCTGAATTCAACTTCAGAGCGCGTACGGTAGCGACGATCACCGCCACGTCAGGGGCGAGGCCCGAAGCGCGGCACTTGAGGTTGAAGAACTTCTCTGCGCCAACGTCGGAGCCGAACCCGGCCTCGGTGATGAGGTAGTCACCTGAACGGATTCCAATCTCGTCGGCCACGATCGAGGAGTTGCCGTGTGCGATGTTGGCGAACGGCCCAGTGTGGATGATCGCGGGTGTTCCTTCAAGGGTCTGCATGAGGTTGGGATTGAGCGCATCTTTGAGCAGTACGGCCATTGCGCCCGCCCCCTTGACATCTTCTGCCGTGACGGGGTTCTTATGCCTGTCATAGCCGATAACGATCCGTCCGAGGCGTGCTCTGAGATCCTGGAGATCCGTTGCAAGGCCGAGGATCGCCATCAGTTCTGAAGCCGCTGTTATGTCGAAGCCGTCTTCGCGGGGGATGCCGTCGAGGGTGCTACCGAGGCCGACGACGATGTGGCGCAGCGCCCTGTCGTTGACATCCATGACTCTCCGCCAGGTGACACGCTTGACGTTGATCGATAGTTGATTGCCCTGGTAGATGTGGTTATCGATGATCGCTGCGAGCAGGTTGTTCGCCACGGTGATCGCGTGGAAGTCTCCTGTGAGGTGGAGGTTCATCTCCTCCATCGGCACGACCTGGGAGTAGCCACCACCAGCAGCACCACCCTTGATGCCGAATGTCGGTCCGAGAGAAGGCTGGCGCAGTGTCAGCACGGCCTGTTCGCCGAGGAGTTTGAATCCCTGGGCGAGACCGACGGACACCGTGGTCTTTCCCTCACCGAACGGTGTCGGGTTCACAGCGGTGACGAGGATGTACTTGGCTCGTGGTGGGCCCATCTCGTCGATAGCACCGAGTTTGATCTTTGCGATCCCATCGCCACGAGGTTCGATGTAAGCGGCAGGAATGCCCATGTCCTCCGCTACCTCGGTGATCGGTCGAAGGGATACTGCTCTGGCGATTTCTAGGTCTGTGCGCATAACCACAACGGTAGCGACCCCGTGTTGGGTACCTGTCCTCAGGGCTTTGGCGCCGATACCAGCGATATATTGCGTGGATGGACGCCAAAGCCCTGATCGAACACACGCTCGGTGTTGTCCTTGTCGGCGGTGCTTCCCGGAGAATGGGAAAGGACAAGGCCTCTATCGAGTTCGACGGTACGACGCTTCTGGAGCGTTCGGTGGGTGTCCTTTCGGAGGTATTTACGTCTGTCGTGATCTCTGGCGGGGATCAATCACCAGAGGGAGTTCGTGTCCTTCCCGATCTCGTTCCTGGACTTGGACCCCTCGGCGGCCTCGACACGGCGTACAGGGCAGCAGCCGGGCGTGATGTATTCCTCCTGGCCGTGGACATGCCATTTGTCGATGCGTCCACCATTAGTGAGATCGCTCAGCCTGAGGTTGCGGCGATGTCCGTGAGGGTCCCTATCGGCGATGGCCGAAGGCAACCGCTGTGTGCTGTCTATGGGAGCGGGCTCGGGCCAGTTGTTCGGGACAGGATCGAGGGCAGGGACCGCTCGATGGAAAGCCTGTTCGGTGCGGTGAATGTCGAAGAGATTGTAGGTTTCGACGATGATGTGTTCACGAATGTGAACACGCAGGCCGACCTGGAAGCGGCGCTCAAGCGAACCGGTCGTCACCGCAGTACACGTTGAAGCTGTCGTCGCGCACGAATCCGAACACCGTCATCTTCAGCTCCTCGCCGAGTTCGACAGCAAGGTCGGATGCTCCAGATATTCCACCGATCGCAGGGATACCCGCAACTGCAGCTTTCTGAACCATCTCGAAGCTCACCCGTCCTGAGACGAAGAAGATGTGCCGCTCAAGCGGCCAGTTGCGTCTGGCGAGATGTCCGACGAGTTTGTCGATGGCGTTGTGCCTGCCGATGTCCTCGAACAGAGCGACGAGTTCGCCGCTCGTGGTGAAAGCGGCGGCAGCGTGGGTGCTCCCTGACTCAGCGAACTCGAACTGGCTGCGATACATCGTTTCGGGGAGGCCAGAAATGACCGCCGGGTCCAGATGTGGCCCGGGTTTCATGATGCGGGCTGCGATGCGAACTGCGTCGATGGATGCCTTGCCACACACTCCACACGAAGACGATGTGAAAAAGTTCCGCGCGAACTGTTCAGGATCGACCGTGATCCCCTCCGCCAGGTTGATGGCGTACCGGTCTCCTTCGTTGGATCCAGCGATGAGGGTCACACTGTCAACCTCGTGGGGCCCGATCACGATGCCCTCGGTGATGGCGAACCCCAACCCGAGTTCCTCGTCATTGCCAGGGGTCCGCATGAGCACCGCCACAGGTACCCCGTGCAACCGGAACTCAACAGGCGATTCAGCAACAAGCAGATCTTCCGAACTCGTTGCCACCGAACCCGAGTACCGGGTGATGCGTCTAGGCACCTCGTCCCCCTTTCAAGGGGGACTGCAGAGCGACGTAGTCGCGATGCAGGGGGATAACGCGAAGCCAACGGACCTTGTGGCGCTTGGTGTATCCCCCTAGCTCGTCGCAGGACTCCTCTCTTGTCCCCCTTGAAAGGGGGACGAAGTTAGGCATCCTCGGTCTGCACGTAGGAATACCCGAACCTGCCCTTGATGCAGAGGTTTCCGCTGGTGACGCTGTCGTCAAGCGGGGCGGTGACTTTGACGATTCGGTTGTCCTGTACATGCAGGTCGAGGTTGCACCCAACGCCGCAGTAGGAGCACACGGTTCTTGCAACGGTCTGTGCAGACTCATCCCAGGTGCCCGCTTCACGCATGCGGTACTCCGATGTGAACATGAGCGCACCTGTTGGGCATACACCGACGCAGTTTCCGCAGTAGACACATGCCGACTCGGGCAGCGTGATATCGAACTCGGTAGAGATCGTCGCGGACTGCCCACGTCCGGCGATGTCGATCGCGAACGTGTTCTGGGCATCTGGCCCACACGCAGCAACACACCGGTAGCACATGATGCACTTGTCATAGTCCCGAATGTAGAGGTCATCCTCGATCTTGACCTCGCGGCGCTCTCGTGACCAGCCACCCCACCTGTCTGGGTCGACGTTGTAGCGGTCCATGGCGTCTTTGGTCTCGGCATCGACCAGAGACATGTCCACAGTCGATGCGAGTAGTTCGTAGACGGTCCTTCGCGATGCGATCACACGCTCTGACTCAGTGTGAATGTCCATATCAGGCGTGATCTCGCGTGAGCAGGCGGGGACAAGGTTCCGCGACCCCCCCACTTCGACGACGCACACCCTGCACGAGTTGAACGGGGCAAGCGTCTCGAGGTAGCACAACGTCGGAACGGTGACTCCGACCGAGGCAGCTGCCTCGAGGATCGTCGACCCTTCCGGCGCCGAAACGGGCCGGCCATCGATCGTGATCTCAACGAGTGTCGCTGGCATGGATATCGGGGATTCGATCATGTGCGCCTCGCGATCAGGCCGATGGACACAGCTGACTGCACCGCAGCTGATGCTGCCTGCCCGAGGCCACAGATGGAAGCGTCTCGAAGGACGTTGTCGAGGTCGGCAAGCAGGTCGAGTTCGTTGTCGAGGTTCTCCTTACTCGATCCGATACGAAGCAGGGTCTCCTCTTGGCGTACGGTCCCTGCCCGGCATGGGACGCAGACCCCGCATGACTCTTCTGCGAAGAAATGGGCGATCCGTTGGACGATGTCGCACATGTCAGTATCGGTGTTGAAAACGAGCACGACACCTGAACCAAGACCGATGCCGTGTGCCCTGGTGTCCTCGAATGTGAGCGGTAGGTCGAAGTCATCAGAGGTGATGAACGATCCTGCTGCACCGCCGATCAGGACGCCAGCGACCTCTCCGTCGACACCGCCCGCCAGTTCAACCAGATCCCGTGTTGTGGCACCGAACTCAACCTCGTACACCCCTGGTTCGCTGACGTTGCCAGAGACGCAGAAGAGTTTCGGTCCCTTGGACTCCTCTGTTCCGATCGCAGCGAACGCTTCTCCTCCACCCAGCACGATCGCAGGGATGTTCATCAGCGACTCGACGTTGTTGACCAGTGTTGGACGACCGAACACACCTGCCTGGGTGGGGAACGGTGGCTTCTGGCGTGGCTCCCCACGGAATCCCTCGATCGAGTTGAACAGGGCTGTCTCCTCGCCACAGATGTATGCGCCGGCACCTTTGCGGAGTTCGATATCGAATGAGAAACCTGCGCCGGCCACATTGTCGCCCAGGAGTCCTGCTGCTCTCGCCTCGATGAGTGCGGATTCCAGCCTGGCATGGGCGATCGGGTATTCGCCACGGATGTAGATGTATCCACTCTCTGCACCGACAGCGTATCCGGCGATCGTCAGCGCCTCGATGAGGCCGAACGGGTTCGCCTCCATGAGGACCCTGTCCTTGAAGGTGCCAGGCTCAGACTCATCCGCGTTGCAGATGACATACTTGGCACCTTCCTCAGCCGCGACGGCGTTCCATTTGATACCTGCAGGGAATGCAGCGCCACCGCGCCCTCGAAGCCCACTCGCCTCCACCTCGGACAGGATCGCGGACCTGCCAATGGAGATAGCTCGATCGAGAGCGTCGTAGCCGCCAGACGCACGGAACTCAGAAAGGGATGTGGGTGCTGACTCCAACATGACGGTTCCCGGCGTCGGAGCCGTCGGTTTCACAGCCGATGATGGGCTGTCAACGGAGAGAATGTCGATGACCTGGTCCACCGTGACCGGTGCGATGGTGACATCGTCGCCTCCTGCGACCTGCACGAAGGCTGCCGATCCCTTCTCGCACTGTCCGAGACACGGTGAACGGCGCCACATGCCACCATCGATGGCGGCACCAGCCTCGCCGAATCGGTCGTCCAACTCGGTGAGCATGGCATCGACACCGCGCGCCTTACAGGCGATGTCATCACAGAGATGCGCAACACGCGGTGGCCGTTCTTCTGTGGCGATCAGGTCGTAGAACGTCGCAACTCCGTACGCCTCCCCAGGAGACACTGGGAGGCTTCTCGCGATGTAGTTCAACGCACCGTGGCTGACCCATCCGATGGACGATTGCACCTCATGGAGAACAGGAAGGAGGAGATTTCTGCGTTCCTGGGACCGATGGAACCCGCCGAATGCGACGTGGTCATCGGCGCTCGAACGTTCGGTCGCCCCCGCGTACACCGAGTCTGGTGCACCGAGGACACGGTCAACGGCCGCCCGTTCTGGCGCCGTGGGTTCGTCTGTGGTGGTTGCGTAGTCGATGGTGTCCTCAGTTCCGAGAGACCGGTTCCAGACGCACTGCCGTGGCCTTGAACTCTGCGGTCCCAGATTTCGGATCCCATGCGTCGAGCGTGAGCACGTTGACGTCAGCCTCGTCCGGTGTATGGATCGCCATGAACACGAGTCCCTTGCGTAGACCTGTCGTGAACCTGGTCGCTACCGTAATGGAGCCCCGCCGTGAGGTCACACTGACGGTGTCCCCCTCGGAAATACCGAGAGAGGCACCTTCTTCTGGTGACATATCGATAACAGGACCCCGGCGGATCGGGGAGCGGAAACCTCCAGATTGCACTCCAGTGTTGTAGCCATCGAGGCGGCGCCCCGTTGTGAGGCGTACAGGGAAGTCATCGTCGAGCGGATCAATGGGTGGCACCCAGTCGACCAACGAGAATGCTGCCGGGTCGCGAAGCAGAGGGTCTTCCCACAGCCATCCGTGGAGGAACAGCGTGCCGGGGTGGTCGTCCGTCGGGCACGGCCACTGTAGGCCACCGAGGTCATCGAGGCGTTGGTATGACATTCCCGCGTGCATGGGGCTGAGGGTCCGGAGTTCGTCCCATAGCTCTTCGGATGAGCGGTCCTGCCAGTCGTAGCCGAGTGCCCTCGCAAGGAGCGCCATGATCTCGATGTCGTCCTTGGCCTCGCCCGGTGGTTCCAGAGCTTTGTGGACTCGTTGGACGCGTCGTTCGCTCGACGTCACGGTGCCCTCGGTTTCGGCCCACCCCACGGCGGCTGGGAACACAACATCGGCGAGCTCTGCGGTCTTGGTCAGGAAGATGTCCTGGACAACGAGATGGTCGAGGCCTTCGAGAAGGCCGATCGTACGCACAGCGTCCGCTTCAGACTGGGCAGGGTTCTCCCCGAGGATGTACATGGCCGTGATGTCATTGGCCTCCATGGAATCGAACATCTCGGTGACGTGCCAGCCGTTCTCTGGAGGGATCGTCGTTCCCCAGGCCGTTTCGAACTTGGCACGCAGGACAGGGTCGGTGACGTTCTGGAATCCGGGGAGCTTGTTCGGAAGAGCTCCCATGTCGCCGCCACCCTGGACGTTGTTCTGGCCGCGTATTGGCACCAGGCCGGACCCGTACCGGCCGATGTGTCCTGTCAGGAGGGACAGGTTGATGAGCGAAAGCACGTTGTCGGTCGCGTTGGCATGCTCTGTGATGCCGAGTGTCCAACAGAGTTGAGCAGTCGGAGCCTTGGCATAGTCGTGGGCGAGACCGCGAATGACCTCGGCCGGTACACCGGTGATCTCTTCGGCGTAGTCGAGGGTGAACGACTCGACGTGGGCGGCGAACTCCTCGAGTCCTGAGGTGGAGTGGTCGATGAACTCGGTATTCGTGAGGCCTGCGTGGATGATCTCTCGCGCTATGGCGTTGGCAAGTGCGATGTCAGATCCTGTGTCGATTCCAAGCCAGACATCGGCCCATTCGGCTGACTCGCTTCGGCGGGGGTCGACCGTGTACATCTTTGCACCGTTGCGTACGCCCTTGGCAAGGTGGTGGAAGAAGATCGGATGAGCGTTGCGCGCGTTGGAACCCCACAGGATGATGAGATCTGTGGTTTCGATCTCCTCATAGGACGATGTACCACCGCCTGCTCCAAGCACTGCCGCCAGACCGGCGACGGAGGGAGCGTGTCAGGTGCGGTTGCAGCTGTCGACGTTGTTCGTACCGAGCACCGTCCGTGCGAACTTCTGTGCGACGTAGTTCATCTCGTTCGTCGCTTTCGAGCACGAGAACATCCCTGTGGATTCTGGCTGGTTGCGCTCGAATCCAGCGGCAGCGCGTTCGAGCGCAACATCCCAGGTCGTCTCAACCAGTTCGCCGTCAACACGCACGAGAGGCTTCGTCAACCGCTCATATCGTTTACCCATATCTCACCTCCTTCCAGCGTCCCCCCACAGTACTAGAGCTCACCACCCCTCAATTCCGACTATGAGGACTTTGGCGTACGTGAGGTGCAGATACGCAACTCACGTACGCCAAAGCCCTGATAGTCAGACGATGCGGCGGTCGGAGGCCCATCGGGCGAGTTCGTGGCGGTTGGAGAGTTGGAGTTTGCGCAGTACTGACGAAACATGGGTTTCGACAGTCTTGATGGAGATGTTGAGCCTTCGTGCGATCTGTTTGTACTGGTAGCCGCGGGCGATCTGGCGGAGGACCTCCTGTTCTCGCGGTGTGAGGCGGTCGAGTTCAGGATCCTCCTCAACCGGGACCGACCTTGCAAAGGCATCGAGTACGAAGCCCGCAAGGGATGGCGAGAACACAGCCTCACCAGCAGCGACGCGGTTGATGGCGTCCTTGAGTTCGTCCGGCGCGATCGATTTCGTAACGTACCCCCGGGCCCCGGTGCGGATCATGGCAATCACATCCTCTGGCGCGTCGGACACGGAAAGGGCGAGGAACCGGACGTCTGGATGTGTCTCGTGAATATTGGCCACAACCGCAACGCCGCCCCCGCCGGGCATGTGCACATCAACAAGGACGACATCAGGAGTGCAAGCGCGGATCATGTCCACCGCAGCGTCGACGTCGTCAGATTGACCGACCACGTCGAACGAATCCGCGAGTTCAGCGGAGACTCCGCTGAGGAAGAGCCGATGGTCGTCTACCAGGAAGAGGGTTGTCATGTGGCTGCTCCGTTCATGGTGAGGTGGACCTCGGTGCCTTCACCCGTGACGGATTCGATGATCGCTGTGCCACCGTGTCTTTGCATTCTCGCCTCGATCGACTCGCGGATCCCCCTCCTGTCATCGTCGACATTATCGCGATTGAATCCGTCACCTTGATCTGATATGTACACGTCGATTGAACTAGTTGTCATCTCAGCGTACACGGAGATCTTCGTCGCGCCCGAGTGCTTCGCCGCGTTCATCATCGCTTCGGTGGCTGCCGATACCAGCGCCTCGTGCTTGTCTGGGGGAAGGCCAGCCTCGCCAACCGAGACGACGCTGACGGGAACATCGTGCGCAGCTTCAACTCTGGTTGCAGCACTTGTCAATGCTCCCTGGATGGAGTCGGTGTCGGAACTGTTCTCGTCGAATAGCCACGACCGAAGATCTCGCTCCTGGGAGCGTGCGAGGGTGACCATCTTCTTGGGGTCGTCAGTTCTCTGGATGAGCGCCAGGGTCTGCAGCACCGAATCATGAAGATGCGCTGCCACCTCGGCCTTCTCCTCCGAGCGGATCCTGGCACGCCGCTCAGTGCGGAGATCCTCGATCAGGGACCACAGCCACGGGCCAGCGACAATCACAAATCCACCAATAGCGACGATCAGCGCGATGGCCAGGACACCAACTGATTGCAACCTGTCGAGAGATCGCAGCACCACCACGAGTCCGGCGACCATCATCGCCAACCCGCCGATCACGAGCCACCACGAGCGTCTCCCAGTCGTGACACCCTGAAGGGATCGTTCGTAGTTGATCCCGCTTGTGTCGATCGCTATTGCAAGCCCGAACACGACAAGCGTTGCCGGCCAAACCACGGGACCGAGCCACAGCCCTATCGCCTGGAGGAACAGCATGGCTGCAACGAACATCGTCGCCATGCCAATGCGCTGTGGTTTGCTTGCGGGTGGTCTGGCTTCGTCCTCATGGTCTGTTGGGTCGTCTGGGACGACGAGTGCGAGGAGAATGTAGAGGATCAACCCGACGCCGCCTGCAAGGGACAGACACACGAAGGCAGCTCGCACGTAGATGGGGCCCACACCGAACGATTCTGAGATGCCACCAGCAACACCGGCGAGCATGCGCTCGGACCTCGACCGATAGAATGGCCAGGAGAATCTGACGTCTGGTGCGTTGGTTGTCACTGGTGGCTGCTCTCGAGCATGGGTACTTGACATAATGTTGTCACACCCGCCTCACTACCACAACCGGGGGTGACCCTGAGAGAACCCTGAGACGTGGGGATTGTCGAGGATGGTCCCCGATAGCAGTTGCCGGGCATCTGGGACATCATGGTGACATGACGTACACACCAAACCCCCGCAATGATCAGACAGGCACGACGCTTCACCGGGCTGGCAACGACCGGATCTTCGCCGGAGTCGCCGGTGGTCTCGGTGAACACTTCGGCATCAACGCATGGTGGTTCCGATGGGCGTTCATCTTTCTTGCCCTCTTCGCAGGTGTCGGCGTTCTCGTCTACGTCGTTGCATGGCTCGTGATCCCCGGTCCGGATGAGGACGAACCGATCGCAGCAAACTGGGTCGATGGCGTCGACTGGTCCAATGGTGGCACGGTCTTTGGCATCGCTCTCGTTGGCGTGGCTGGCCTGCTGCTTGTGACCCAGGTCTTCCATGTGTCGGGCGTACTCCTCCTTGCCGCGGTGATGTTCATCATCGGCCTGCTGTTGTATCGGGGCGATCTCCGAGTCCCCGGACACCCCACGCCTCCAGATCCGACCCCATCGGGAGGTGGGACGATAGAGGTCGAAGCAGTGGTCGTTGCCGCTGAGGTCGACCCAGGATCTATGGCAGATGGCAACTCGCCATCGACGCCAGAAGGTGCAGTGGCCGTAGCCGTTTCGAACGAAGGTGGGTTCGGGGGATCTACCACCGACATGGACGATCCTCCGCCGCCCCCTCCCAGGCAGCCGAAGCCACCGAAACCGCCCCGCCAGCGATCGATGCTTGGTCGTCTTACGATCGCTGTGGGCCTCATCGTGATAGCGACCATGGCGTTGATCGACGTGAGCGACGTTGCCGTCGACATCGAACCGTTCCACTACTTCGCCGCTGCCATTGCTGTGCTGGGCGCAGGCCTCGTCGTCGGCGCGTGGGCAGGTCGTGCTCGGTGGCTCATCTTCATCGGGCTCATCATCGTTCCGATGCTGTGGGTCTCGATGTTGCTTCAGATCGCGTGGGACTTCTCCATCGGTGAATTCCACCACAACCCGGTCACGGTCGAGGAGGTAGCTGGGTCCTACGAGCAGGGGCTGGGCCAGATGACGATCGACCTCACCGAGCTTTCGGCCGAGGAGCTCGCTGAGATTGGAACGATCGAAGCATCGCTCGGATTGGGTGAGATGGTTGTACGGGTGCCCAGTGATGTTGGTGTTGCCCTCCGCGCTGAGGTCGGTGCCGGTGAGGTCTCGGGCCCGTTCAACACTGTCAACGGCGTCGGCTTTGATGTGACGCAGGAGTTCGGCCCTGAGCCTGCGGTTCTCGTTCTTGACCTCGAAGTGGGCGCGGGCACGATCCACATCGCTGGTCCTGGAGCATTCAGTTCCAGCAACGGATTCAACATTGAATGGAGCAACTGATGAAAAGGCATGGATTCGACCCGCTGTCGTTCGTGTTCGGAGCGATCTTCCTGCTGATTGCAGGTGCCGGTGCATGGAACCAGAGTTTGAGGTGGGACATAGGAGCCTGGGTGCTCCCCGCCGCCGCCCTCTTCCTCGGCATCGCCCTCTTGATCTCCACCCTCCGCTCCGGTTCTCAGGACTCTGGCGTCGAAACAGCCGAGATATCGGCTGAATCGGCGCCAGACGCCTGAGGGGCGAACAACTGGCGCTCGATGCGTGCTCGAGGTTATAATTCATCACGCGATGAATTATGGGATCGAACACACCGAGAGGATCGGCGCATGAACAAGTGGGCAAAGTGGACGAGAAAGTGGCACCGGTGGATAGCGATTCCGATGTTGATCATGGTTCCGATCTCAGCAGTGCTGCGGTTGTCGGGCAATGCGAAAATGGTGAAGGACCTTCCCGCGATCGATGCGGTGCAGTCGGTCCTTATTCTTTTCCTCGCTTTGACCGGTGGGTACCTCTACCTCGTCCGGCTCATCAACAAGAAGAAGCGGCAGCGTCGCTCCGACACGATCGCCAGTCATTCGGCGGCCAGTTCGCAGTGAATCTTGCAGGCTGCCGATGACCAGAACTGGCCGTAGGCCCGGGGACGCAGCCAAGACCAGGGCGGAGATACTTGAAGCGGCCCGAGAAACGTTTGCCGCCCTTGGTTACGAAGGCGCGACCATGCGACGGATCGCGGACGAGGCAGGGGTCGATTCTGCTTTGATCTCTTACCATTTTGGTACCAAGGAGCAGTTGTTCGTTGCGGTCCATGAACTGCCGATCAACCCATCCGATCTTGCACTCCTGATCGACGGGTCGAACGACGAGATGGGGGAGCGTATAGCGCGGTTCGCCATGACGATGCTCGCCGCAGACGACTCAACGGCTGTGTCGTTGATGCGCTCTTCTGCTTCGAATCCATCAGCCGCGGCGATGCTGCGTGAGTTCATCGAAGGCGCACTGGTTGAGCCGATAGCAGGTCAGATCGGCGTAACGGGATCAAGAGAGCGCGTCGCTCTGGTGGCTGCCCAGATCCTCGGGGTGCTGTTCGCACGACACATCGTTCGCGTGCCTGAGCTTGCCGCGGCTTCGGTCGACGACCTTGTCGATCTGGTAGCCCCGAGTCTTCAACGGTATCTGACTGAGCCCTTGCGCTGAGAGTCCCTCAGTATGCGCCACCGAGTTTGGTGTGGTCCCAGCTCGTGACCTTTGTTGGTTCAACAATGACTGCGGTGTTCTTCGGGGCGAACCTTCCGAAGGCGGCCTCGAGGGCAACGTCGTCGAGATCGACGGGAGCGTCCCCCACCATCGGGTAGCGTGCGGCGAGCCCGCCGTAGATCTTGAGCACGTAGGCGGGGTCGGTGACAAGCTTCGCTATCCCCTTGATCATCACACCCTGCAGGTCTGCGTAGGCATCGCCTGCCTCAGCAAGAACGGTGATGCGGGGGTCTCTCATGAGGTTGACGATCTTCTGTGACTTGGTGAATGATCGGAAGACGACCCTTCCATCGTCCATCACGAACCACATCGGCGCGAGATGGGGAGCCCCATCCTTCCCGAGTGTTGCGACCTGGAGAACTTTCGCTCCTGAGGACAGGAATTCCTGGATCTCGGCCTCGTTCATGGTGATGTCTTTGCGTGCCATGGCTCCAACCTAGCGCCTGGTTGCCAAGTTGGGGCTGTGCACCTAGTATTCCGGCTTCGGTAGGAAGGCACAGGGCCAGGAATTTTGGGAGGAACAATGCGTATTCGAGGTTTTGCTGTATTGATGGGGTTGATGCTCATCGCGAGCGCTTGCTCGTCATCTGATTCTGAAGAGGCTTCATCCGACACTGGTTCAGCCACGACGGCGGCATCTGCTACAGAGGACGCCGCCGCACCAGCGGCCACGACCACGGCCGCGAACGATGGGGAAGAAACAGCACCCCCCGCTGGTGGGGATGGAACCGCCACCGTCACTCTGGACAACGGCGAGTCCTTTACGTTCTCGATCCTATGTGGTCTTGAACCGCAGGAGGTCGGAGCCGCGGAGATACTCTTCACCGCTGTCTCGTACGATGAGCCGAACGGGTTCGATGTAACCCAGTTCGGAGAGGTGGGCGACGACGCGACGGGACTTCTTAGTGGTCTCGGAACCATCACGATCTACGACAGCACCACCTACGACGGCATTTGGGGTGCCGGATCGGTCACGGCGCAACTCTCAGAGACGGAGTTCGAGCTCGAACTCAACGGATCCACCATCACTGGAAGTGGCACGTTCTTCACAGACGACGACGCAGAGAACCTGGATTTCACCAGCGGCGTCCCGGGCGAACTCGTGGCCAACTGCGGCTGACCACAGACTCTCAGGACTTTGGCGCTGATCTGGCCCGTATATCGTCTTGATCAACGCCAAAGTCCCGACATCCGCGTGGTGGAGACGGGATTGTTCGTGTAACCTCGCGGATACGGAATGGGCACGGGCGACCTTCGGGCGGCTGAGGTCCACACGTTCTGGACGAAACACAAGACGGTACAGACATCCTCCAACCCGCAGCGGTGGAGAGAAGGGAACCGCACATGGCTGACGGAACAACCGCCAGACGCATCACTGCCCCAGCGATCTTCGCTATGAAGGGCACGGCCAAGATCAAGATGGTCACCGCGTACGACGCACCCACTGCGCGCATCGCGGACAGGGCCGGAGCAGACGTCATCCTCGTTGGGGATTCTGTCGCCAATGTCGTGCTCGGCCACGACGACACGCTGGCAGTCACGGTTGATGTGATGGTCCACCACACCGCGGCCGTGACCCGCACGAAACCGACTGCGCTCGTCGTGGGGGACATGCCATGGCTTTCCTATCACACTTCGACCCAGGACACCGTTACGAATGCTGGGCGGCTCATCCGTGAGGGTGGTGCGAGCGCTGTCAAACTCGAGGGTGGCAGGAAGCGGATCCCGATGATCGAGGCGGTCGTCGATGCGGAGATTCCGGTGATGGGCCACCTCGGTCTCACTCCACAGTCAGTCCACTCGATGGGCGGTTACCGGGTTCAGGGCAAGGAGGCCCAGGCCGCTTACGAGATGATCTCCGATGCTCATGCACTTGCTGATGCCGGCGTGTTCTCGATCGTCCTTGAAGGTGTTCCCGATGTTGTCGCAGAGATCGTGACAAAGGAGATCCCCGTGCCGACGATCGGTATCGGGGCAGGCACTCACTGTGATGGCCAGGTGCTCGTGTTCCACGATGTCACAGGCCTCGGTGCCGGTGAGTACCTTCCGAAGTTCGTTCGGCAGTACGCCAACCTTGCCGACGATGCGGTCACGGCCCTCAGAGAGTTCTTCGATGATGTAGAGTCAGGGGCCTTCCCTTCCGAAGTTGAGACATATCACATGTCTCCCGCATCTGAAGAGATCTTGAGGAATCTTTCGAATCCGACGGACCATCTCATGGCCGATGAGGCCATGGAGGGCCAGCCGCGAATCAGGTAGGTCGGCCAGAAACTCAGGGGGAGGGCGAATGGGCGGGGTGCCTTTGTACCCCGCCCATTCTCGTGTTGGTAGGGGCAGACATCACCTCACATCACCGACTGGACCGTCGATGGTTCGGCCTACCTGCGGATTCGTTGTGTATACCAACTTCACGACACCGTTGCTGAAATGCCGTGACTCAGCAAGTTCGAGGTGACCGGAGTAGGGAGACGTGAACAGGGGCACTCCGGAACCGAGAGCTATGGGCATCACATACATCTCAAGTATGTCGACGGCTCCCTGGAGTAGTCCGGCCGTGATCACCTTACCTCCACCCACCAACCAGACCGGTCGGTCGAATGAACTTGCGTAGTCGCGGATGGCTTGCCCGGTGGGTTCTGAAGCGAATGTGATTCTTGGACCCGCAGGCGTGTCGAGGCTTTGGGTTGTCAGCACGAGTCCGGGGGTATCACCGTATGGCCAGCCGAATCCAAGGATCTGCTCGTACGTAGCGCTTCCCATTATGACGGCATCGATACTGTCGAAGAACTCGTGGAAACCGTACTCATCGCTGCCGAATTGCTCGAGAAAGTCAACGGACCCACCGTCGCCGGCTATGTAACCGTCAAGGCTCACCGCCACATATGCGATTACTTGTGATGTCATGTTGTTGAGGGTAGCTCAGCGGCGAGCGCGTTGGGTACGTTCTGCCACTCGAGTATCTGCTGCTGTGGGGTAGCTTGTCACCCATGCGAACGATTCCCTTCCTCCTTGTGGCCCTTGTGCTTTCAGCATGTACAACGTCGAACTTCTCCGATGACGGCTCAACCTCGTCGATAGCTCCCGTGGTGGAGGAAGGGTCCTCAAGTCCAGGTGTCGTGAAAATGCCGCCCCAGATCGACACGTTCCGTGTCAAGCAGGTTCAGGTGGGAGACCGGGCGATGACGCTTGCGATCGCAGACAACCCTTCGTTGCGCCGCCAGGGACTGCAGGGGGTCACCGATCTCGAGGATCTCGACGGGATGCTGTTCTTCTGGCGACACGACGGTGACGCTTTCTGGATGAAGGACACGCTCATCCCCCTCGACATCGTCTGGTTCAACGAGGACGGGACGTTTAAGGGGAGGGACTCCATGGTGCCGTGCACTGCGGACCCCTGCCCCACCCACGAGCCGGACAATCTCGACTTTCGGTATGCCATAGAAGCACCGCCAGGCGCCCTCGACTGGGTCACTCCCGACACCGTGATTGTCTACATCGACGACTGACCAGTCGAGCCTTGCCCGAGAGGATCAGCATCGCGGGATCGTGATAGGTTTCCGTCATGACACAGATTGCATTCACCGATTCTTCCGAGGCGAACTCACTGCTCGGGGACAACCATTTCGCGCTGCTCGTTGGCATGACGCTGTACCAGCAGGTGCCGGTTGAGAAGGCGTTTGCTGGGCCGTATGTTCTTGAGCAGCGTCTCGGCAAACCCATTGACGCTGGCACGATTGCATCGATCGATCCGACTGTTCTCGAGGAACTCTTCCGTGAGAAGCCCGCCCTTCACCGGTTTCCCGCCAATATGGCGAAACGGACTCAAGCCGTTGCGAACTACATCGTTGATATGTACGAAGGTGATCCCGTCGGCCTCTGGGACGACGTTGAGACCTCATCGGAACTCTTCTCTCGGATCAAGGCAATGCCGGGTTTCGGCGACTACAAGGCAAAGGTGTACGCTGCGGTCCTCGCCCGCCAGTTCGGCATCAAGCCCGACGGTTGGGATCAGAACCTCCCTGACTGGCCCAACATCTCTGAGGTCACGTCCGCCGAATCGCGCACTGACATGAAGTCCCGCAAGAAGGCCTGGAAAACAGCCCAGTCTTAGGGCTTTGGCGTCCCTCGGGTGCCCATACGCTTCAGATGGACGCCAAAGCCCTAAGTGCGAACAGGTGTGTTCACATCGGTGGGTTGGTGTGACACAGTGGGTGTGTGAATCACAAGGAATCGTTGCTGAGTGCCATTGCACGGGATCAGTTCGGTGTGTTCACGCTGCCGCAGTTCCTGGCCTGTGGATTCGCCAGGAGCACGATCTCGCGGCGGGCGTCAAGCGGCGTCTACGATCGGCTGTACCCCGGCGTCTACGGGGTTGCTGGTTCGCAGGATTCGTGGCATCGCCAGGTAGTTGCGGCCGTCCTGTCCGTGCGGGGCATCGCCGCTGTTTCGCATCAGAGCGCGGCATACCTGTGGGGGATGACCTCACGCTGCCCCAGCACGATCGAGGTGACATCTCGGCGATATCGGCGGGTCCGACGCGGGGCTTTCACCGTGCACGAATCCAAGGACATCGTGACGTCTGATGTAGTTCAGGTCGACGGGATACCGGTCACTTCCGCAGTACGGACCGTCGTTGACCTGGGAGCGTCAGCGCCACTGTGGATGGTGGAGCGGTGCCTGGACTCCGGACTGCGGCAGGATCTGTTCACGGCATGGCAGGTTCGGTGTTTCATCGCACGTGTCGCAAAGCCGGGACGTAACGGGGTCGGCACTATTCGTCCACTCGTCGAGGAGCGGCTCGAGTGGGCCAGCATCACCGACAGTGATCTTGAGGACCTGCTGCGATCCGTGATCAAGTCAACCGGGTGTCCAATGCCGGAGCCGCAGCACAAGCTGTTCAGAGCCGATGGCAGTTTCATCGGGCGTTACGATTTTGCGTACCCACAGAAGATGTCGATTCTCGAGGCCGACTCCCTTGGATGGCATATGGACCCTGTATCGTTCGAACGGGATCGACAGAAACAGAACGAGGCACACGCGCTTGGATGGACCGTGTATCGGATCACGTGGCGCCAACTCATCAACGATCCAGAGTCCGTCCGGGCCATTATCCGCAAGATCTGGGAAGATTGATGGTGTCTGGCGTCAACGTGGAGCGTATGTGCAACTCACGTACGCCAAAGTCCAAAGCGGGAAGTGGGCGGGGGCGTTACACTGCGGGGTCTAGTCGGCGCTCACGTGGTGCCGCCTCGCTGTATTCGGCGAGAACGTCCTGCTCCCACCATCTGTGGGGGCCATCCGCACAGCGGATGTCCAGAGGAGGAATATTGCATGCGCTCGTATGAGTTAATGGTGATCCACCGGTACGACATGGCAGAGCCAGACGTCCGTTCCGCAGTGGAAGAGGTCGAAAAGGCCATCACCGACCGCGACGGAAACGTCAAAGAAACCGATTTCTGGGGCAAGCGCCGCTTTGCCTATGAGATCAACCACATGAACGAGGGTTACTACTCCGTCATCACGTTCGAAGGAGACCCCGACCTCGAGAACATGCTCGACCGGTCCCTGTCCTTGCTCGATTCTGTGGTCCGTCACAAGATCTTCCGCAAATCAGCGTAATCAGATCGTGTCACACCGGTCTGTCACACTGTGAGCAGACCGAGAGAAGAGAGAGAATATGAGTAACAATGTGACCGTCGTCGGAAACCTCACAGCGGACCCCGAACTCAGGTTCACCGCGAGTGGTGTTGCCATGGTGAACATCAGCGTCGCTGACAGCCGCAGGTATCAGGATCGCAATGGCGATTGGCAGGAAGACACGAGCTTCTTCCGCGGAACCTGCTGGCGCGACATGGCAGAGAACGTTGCTGAGTCCCTCACTAAGGGCGCCAGAGTTGTCATCAGCGGCCGACTGAAGCAACGGACGTGGGAGACGAACGAAGGTGAGAAGCGCAATGTGGTCGAGCTCGATATTCTGGAAATTGCCCCGTCACTTCGTTGGGCGACTGCGACCGTGACGAAGACCCCTCGGACCGAGGGCGGCTTTGGTGGTGGTGGTGGCGGCGGCTACGGTGGCGGCAACGCTGCACCTGCTGCACCCGTAGCCAAGACCGAGTATGGCGCAGACGAAGCCCCGTTCTAACCCCTAAACAGTTCAAGGAGATTCAACATGGCACAGAAGCCAAATTCATCACGGCGGCGTCGCCGTCCCGAGGAGAACCCTCGGAAAAAGAAGAGAATCGTCTACAAGTTCAAGGACGACGAAGTAGTCGACTACAAAGATGTAGCGCTACTACGCAAGTTCATGTCAGACCGCGGCAAGATCAGGTCACGGCGAGTGACTGGCCTGGCGCCGAAGCGTCAGCGTGAGATTGCAATGGCGATCAAGAATGCCCGTGAGATGGCGTTGCTGCCCTACACGCAGACGAGGTCCTAGCCATGAAGGTCATTCTCACCAAATCTGTTGACCCTCTTGGCACAAAGGGTGACGTTGTGGAAGTATCCGAAGGCTACGCGCGCAACTACCTGATTCCCAGGCAGTTCGCGGTCAAGGCTTCCGACGGTGCGCTACGTCAGGCTGAGGCGACGCGCCAGGCACGGATCGATGCTGAGACCAAGGCTCTCGCAGATGCACGAGCACTCGGAGACTCCTTGTCCGGTACCCGAGTTGTCGTAGCAGCACGGGCAGGTGATGCTGGCAACCTATTCGGGTCGATCGGCTCTGCCGACATCGCAGAGGCGATCTTGAAGTTCACCGGCGTTGAGATCGACAAGAAGTTCATCGCCGTTGCCAGTCCGATCAAGGAGATCGGACTCCACGAGATCATCCTGGAGCCGCATCCAAAGGTGTCGGTGTCCGTCACTCTGGATGTAATCCCCGCGTAGGTGACACGAAAGCCGAAACTGTATGTGGGCACGCCTCGCGGCGTGCCCACATCGCGTCTTGACCGCGAAAAACAGTGAGGTTCGCCAGCCTTGAGAGGCCGCACCCGCCCTTATGCTCGTAACGCTGGCGTCAAGCATCAGAAAACGTCGTACACGGCGTTCATGATGATGGGTGCCACGTTGGCGACGATCACAAGGAGGACCTGTGACAGCGGCATTCGAACCACAGCCCTCTCGATCACCGAGAGTGCCACCCCACAGCAGCGACGCTGAGGAGTCCGTACTCGGGGCAGTTCTTCTGTCCAGTGACGCCGCCAACGTGGCACTCGAAACGCTTCACCCCGAGGACTTCTACAGGCCCTCCCACCAGCAGATCTTCGAGGTCATCAAGCAACTCTTCGATTCCAACGAACCGATCGATGCCGTCACTGTCTCTGAAGGATTGCGCCGCGACGGTTCGCTCGACCGGATGGGGGGCATCGACTTCCTGACGAACCTCATCGATTCAGTGCCATCGACATCCAACGTCCAGTACTACGCAAGCATCGTTGAGGAGCACTCTCTGCGCAGGAAATTGATGAAGGTTGGCGGCGACATCGGACTGATAGCCAGCCAGATGACCGAACCAATCGCCCAGGTTGTCGACAAAGCTGAGCAATCGGTGTTCGCGGTAGCGGAGAGGCAGGTCGGCGATGGGCTACAAGCCATTGATGATCTTCTCGGCCCTGCGATCGAGAAGGCTGAGGAACTACAACGCAGCGGTGCCGCCGTCACGGGAATCTCGACCGGATTCCGGGACCTCGACAAGAAGCTCGCTGGGCTTCACCCAACGAACCTCATCATCATCGCAGCTCGACCTGGAATGGGAAAGTCCGCCCTTGCCCTCAACATATGCCAGAACGTGGCTCTCAACGGCAACGCTGTCGCGATTTTCTCTCTCGAGATGAGCCGCGAGGAGGTCGTGACCAGGATGTTGTGTGCGAAGGGTCGAATCGATTCCCAGAAACTCCGCACGGGCAATCTCAATGAGGGAGACTTCACGAAGCTTTCGAATGCGGCTGGTGCCCTGTACAAGCAGAATATCTTCGTCGACGACTCTCCAGGGCTGACCGTTACCGAGATCAGGGCAAAGTGCCGGCGTTTGCGCCGCAAGCCGGGCCTCGATCTCGTCGTGGTCGACTACCTCCAACTGATGGATGGGTCTGGCCAGGAGAACCGCCAGCAGGAGATCGCCATGATCTCGCGGTCGCTCAAGAGCCTTGCTCGTGAGCTTCAGATTCCGATCATTGCACTCTCTCAATTGAACCGTGGTGTCGAGTCCCGTGAGGACAAGAGGCCCCGTCTTGGTGACCTGCGTGAATCCGGCGCTGTCGAGCAGGATGCCGACGTCGTGATGTTCATCTACCGCGATGAGTACTACTTCCCGGAGAAGGTCGAGTCCAAAGGCATCGCAGAAGTCGTGATCTCGAAACACCGCCAGGGTGGTGTTGGCAAAGTCGATATGACCTTCTTGCCCGAGTTCACGCTCTTCGCCGATATGGGCCGATCCACGGCCCCGATGTAGGGAATCAGCTGTCAGCCATCAGCTATCGGCACACAGCTGACAGCCGGGCTACCTTCCCTCGATTGGGTGTCCTCGACGCACACCAGGGCGAAGTGTGCGCCGCATCTGTGTCAAAGTTCAAGAGATCTGTGCGTGGTGGGTGTTCTAGGCTCAACGGATGATGTCAGAGTCACGCAAGCAGGTTCTAGCGATCGCCTCGCTTGCGCTGCTCGCCGTCGGTTGGGGCGCCATCCCGTTGTTCGTACGCAACGATGTACCTTCGATAGCGCTGGTTGGTGCAAGGGTTACGTTCGGGGCGTTAGCGCTCATCGGTGTTGCTGCCGTGCTGGGAAAGCTCGAGTTTCCCAAGATGCGTCGGTGGCGCCTCGTGCTCTCCGGGGTTCTCCTCGCTCTCCACTGGATCACCTTCTTCGAGTCGATCAAACTAACCACCGTTGCCGTTGCGCTCGCCGTGCTCTATCTCGGTCCTATCGCTGCATCGATCCTGTCCGGGCCTTTCCTCGGCGAAAGAGTGACACCTCGACTCTGGGTCGCTCTTGCGATCGCTGCAGGGGGGACGCTGCTGGTCGTTCAACCCTGGGCCAGGAACTCGGAGGGGGTCGGTTCGGATATCACGATTGAAGGGATTGCTATGGCCGCCTTGTCAGCGGCTCTCCTGGCGGCACTGATGCTCGTCGGCAAGCCGGTGGCGAAGGATCTTGGCGGACTGACGATGGCGATCGGCGAATTGACGGTCGCGTCGGTGCTCCTTGCACCGGCGACCTATCAAGCTGTGACGCAGTACAGCGACTACATCGTGAACTTCGTGATCCTTGGTGCCGTATTCACCGGATTTGCCGGATACGTGTACTGGGAGGCGATGAGACACCTTCCCGTTGCGGTCGTGAGCGTCATCATGTACATAGAGCCAGCAACTGCGGTGCTGTGGGCAGCGGCGTTCCTTGACGAGACTCCGAACCTCGCAACATGGCTCGGAGTCGGTCTCGTCATCGCGGGTGGAGCCGTCGCAGCCACGGCAGCAACTGAATCAGAGGTGCTCAGTGTCCCGGCCACTCTTTGAGGTCAGCCATCTCCGGGTTGCTGCGTACGATGCCGAACTCTCCTTCGAAGCATTCAACTCCGAACGATCCCTTCGCAACCTTCCTGGTCCCGTCAGTGATGCCGGTGAACATCTCTCACCTGGGTGGGTCGAAGTGCTTCCGGACATGTCCTTCTCCGTCCGTAGCGGTGAGGTGCTTGCCCTCGTGGGGGAATCGGGTTCGGGTAAGTCTCTGGCACTGATGGGCGGCTTCTCGCTCCTCTCCCAGGGAACGAGGGTTCTAGGCGGCCAGACACGGTTCGAAGATGCGAGGTTTCTGCCAGGCGGAGAGGCGGTCGTCTCTGATTCGAAACGCTCAAGGAAACAGCGAAAGGAGTCGAGAATCGCTGGCACAGTTGTTTCCGACTACTCAGATGACGACTGGGCGAATACCGTCGGAACGCGGATCGGGTTCATGTTCCAGAATCCCGTTGGCTCATGGACACCTGATCTCGTCATCGGAGAGCAAACGGGGGAGTCCCTTGCTGAACACTCAGACCTCACGACACAAGAGATCGAGGACAGAGTGTTCGAGGCCCTTGGAGAGGTTGAACTTCCGAGATCGCGCAGGCTCTTCGGTGCGTTTCGACACGAACTCTCGCGAGGCATGGCCCAGCGCGCCATGCTCGCTGCGGCTATCACGAAGGCACCATCCCTCCTCGTCGCCGATGAACCACTCAACGGACTCGACCCGCCCGTTGCGGCAGCGATCATGGAACTGATCAAGGATATGCAGGCGAAGCGGAACATGGCGATGGTCATCGTCACTCATGATCTCGCAGCTGTTGCTGGCCTTGCCGATCGCGTCGCTGTCGTGTACGGGGGGATCATCGTTGAGGAAGGACCGATCACCGAGATCTACTACCACCCAAAACATCCGTATACGGCTGGCCTTATCGGATCGATCCCCGGGATCAGGTCGGGGCGGCTGCGCGGTATCAGAGGCGAGGCTCCGCGGTTGGTCGACATCGACCGGGCGAAGTGCGTTTTCGTAGATCGTTGCGATTTCGCGACTGAAGTCTGCCGCATGGGCCAGCCGGAAGTTCGCCTCGTCGGAGATTCGATGGTGGCGTGCTACCACGCCACGCCGGCCGGGTATCGCGGTGTGCGCGGGTGACACGGAGGGCACTTGTTGATGACCGGTATCTGGACCCGGCGACCGTACAACGGGTCTATCGTGGGTGTGCTCCGGAGCCACAGGGTCACAACAGATGAGAATCGGCACATACCTTGCACTTGTCGTTCGGCGTGTGTGGGCGAAGAAGGGTCTCCTCTTCGGCTCACTGCTCGGCGCCACACTCGTGATCGCCTTGCTTGTGGTCGTCCCGTTGTACGAAGCATCAGTACAGGCCGTGGACCTCAAGTTCTCTATCGACAACGCTCTCTCCGAGGAGGTCGATGTCACAGCATTCTCGACCCAGAACGACTACGAGGGCGCTGAGGCTGCTTCGAGAAGCCAGATCGTCGGTGACGCACAGGACAAGTGGCTCCGACCGTGGTATCCAACGTCCCAGGAACGAACGCAGACGCGTGAGTTCCTGATCATTCCTTCGGGTCCCGACCGGTCCCGTGACTTCCTGCATGAGGCCGAGGTGTGGAAGGAGGAAGCGCTAGCACTTCTCGAGGAGGACGTGGCGGTCGAGGACTTACCATCACCGCCCTATCCGGTCCCCCCGCGTGAGGCCACCCAGGTTCGCATCTTCACGTCGCCAGACCTGAGAAGCCACCTCACTGTCGTGAGTGGCGAGTATGTGGTCTCTGGGACCATTTCCCCGAGCGAGTACGAGCCGATACCGATCATGATCGGTGAGGATGTAGCGGACCTCACAGGAGCAGGTGTTGGGGATACGTTCTTCCTGAAGCCATTCTCCGGGATTCCCTCGTCATTCGAGTGGGTGGAGATCGCGGCAATCGTGACCGCCACGGACCCGGCAGCTGCGATATGGGGGCTCGACGACCCCAACAAGATGATGTATTGGGATCAGCCGATGTTCGACATGTGGCTCGCCGTCTTCACCGTGGACCCCGGATCTGACCCCTGGCTCCGAGGGGCCAGAGGCCTCCCCGGTGTCGCTGCCGCGCAACGTTGGCGGCTTCCCCTTGATAGCGACGCGGTAGCACTCGAGGACCTCACTGAGTTTCGCAGCAGGCTTGGTCAGTTTCGCGCCGAGGTTGCGAGAAGGGGAAACGGAGCGATACCAACGAGCACGCCGATCACGCATCTGCTCGACGACTTCACCACCCGATCCGTGGTCGTCGGCGGACCGATCCTCGCAATGCTGGCTCTCGTTGTTGGCGGAGCGATCTACTTCCTCGTCTACACATCGGCGCTGACCGTCGAGCGTGAAGGAGCAGAAATCGCCCTCCTCAAGTCGAGGGGTGCATCGTCGTGGCAAACGGTTGGAATCCATCTTGGCCAATCGTTCGTGATCGCTCTCGTGGCCACGCTCCTTGCTCCCATTGTGGCGAGGTTCCTCGTCGGCGTAACGGGCCGAGTTCCACCGTTGTCGACGTTGACCGGAGGTGAACCGCTTGTCGTCGCTCAAGTGCGGTCCGTCGTGCCGTTCATGGTGACAGGGGGGATCATCACGTTCCTGGCGATGGGCCTCGCGATTGTTCCGTTCTCACGCAAGGGCATCCTCACGCTCAGGTCTCTGGCCACCCGTCCAGCAACGATGTCCGTCTGGCAGAAGTACAACATCGACCTATTCGCCATAGCTCTATCCCTTGTGCTTCTCCTGCAGCTTCGGCTACGCGGGTTCATCAACCAGAGCACGGGCGATGCAACGCTTGACCCGTTGGCGATCATCTTCCCCGCATTACTGCTGTTCACTGGCGCTCTGATCCTCCTGCGAATCTTTCCCTATCTCCTCAGATTTGTCGGGTGGATACTCACCAAGTCAAGGTCGATGGCTGTAGCCCTCGCCGGATGGCATCTCGGGAGAAACCCTGTCCCCTACGGGAGGCTCGCTCTGTTGGTATGGGTGACAACAGGGCTCGGTGCGTTCGCTCTGACCTACGCCTCGACCCTTGAGCAGTCCTACGAGGATCGCGCAGCCTTCGCCTCTGGCGCTGATGCACGCGTGACAGGCGTTGGCGCCGGGTACGCGGTTGTTCCTGACGGGTCGATCGGCACGCCCGTACTCAGAACCACCGGAGCTCCCCGACAGTCTGGCCGGAGCGCAGAGCTTCTCGCCGTTAGGCCAGACGGGTTCTCGGCGGTCGTGAAATGGCGGAGCGATTTCGGCGCGGATACCGCGGAGGAGCTCTTCAGCCTCCTCAGACCCAACGGTCTCCCGCCTGATATCGGTGTGGAGATTCCCTCTGGTGCAACTCGGATAGAGATCGAGGGAATCGTGATCCCCGAGAGCCTTGCTGCTGAGGCGAGCAAGCCGTACCCCTACGACACCTCGATGAGGATCCTGGCGCGCATCATCGATGCCAGGACAAGGGTCTGGACGATGGTTGCTGATGCCGATCTCGTTGACACAGAGTGGAGGGTCGTGTCCCTCGACCTCACAAAGGGAAAGAACACCGACTACACGGACCCGCCTGAACCTCCCCTGTCGCTGACATCGATATGGGTCGAGAGATCGGGAAGTGACGGCCCGTTTGTCGTTGATGGTGATCAGGTACTGTTCACATCCATAGTGACTGCGGGTCCCGACGGCAATGCTCTTTTGGACATCTCCGAACTCACAGCGATCAACCGGCTCTCTGTCGATGACGAGGCGAACGCCAGCGACGCAGCGGAGGCAAGATTCGCCGAGGTTCCCGAAGGAAGCACGCCGCCAAGCAATGCAGAGATCGCCAGTTCTCCCCTGTACAGGGATGGTCCAGCGGTGCGATGGTCCCTTCCTGAGAGTCAGACGAGGTCCTTCACCGACATCCCACAGATGGCGAAGACCCCAGACATCATCACGGTGATCCTTGATCGTGAAGCGGCGTCGATCGCGGGTCTCGATCCAGGGGATATAGCGACGTTCAGCATTGGTGCTGGAACGATCCTCGGACAATTGGTTGGCTATATCGACGAACTGCCTACAGCAACTGACCCGAGACGGGACGGTGTGATGGTCGTGGACCTCGACGCCATCAATGCCTGGGCGAACGGTGAGGGAACGTGGTCGTACAGCGGCTCGCTGGCGCGGGTTGACGGCCCCCAAGAACTCTGGATCGCAACGGACGATCCCGATGGATCAACGCGGGTTGTCCTCGCTCAGATGGGTGATGAACCCGCTGATGTCATCACCGTTGGGCTGGCCGAAGCAGCGTTTTCCAGCCGACCAGTCCAGGTAGGGCTCGTAGCGATCCTCTTCGTGGGAGCGGCGACTGGAGTCGTTCTCGTCCTCGCAGGCGTAACCGGGTACGTGCTCGTGGCGGTGACCCGCCGGGCTCGTGAGATGGGCACGCTGCGTGCCCTCGGCTTCGAACGAGCCAGCGTTGGGGCGACGTTCGCTCTCGAGCAGTTCGTCGTGATTGGTCTTGGAGCTCTGATCGGTGTCATCGGAGGCATCCTCCTCGTCATCGTGATGCTGCCGTTCTTCCAGTTGGGCGAAGAGGCACAGGTGATCGAGCCGTCGATTCAGCTGTCGATTCCGATGCTGCAGCTTGTTGCGTACGTCGTGTTCGTTGGTGTGCTACTCATCGTTTCCGTCGTGTGGGCCACACGGCGAGTCTCCGCACGAAAGATGAACGAGATTCTGAGGGAGGTCGAGCGCTGATGCCCCAGGTCGTCGAATGCAGGAGCCTCATCAAGATCCACAAGCAGGGAAACCTTGAAGTTGTGGCCCTCCATGGACTCGACTTTTCGATGGAGGAGGGCGAGTTCGTCTCGATCGTTGGTCCATCGGGCGCAGGAAAGTCCACGCTACTTGCCATCCTCGCAGGGTTCGAGCGACCGTCAGCCGGCGGTGTCGTCGTAGCGGGTCGAGACCTCACAGAGATGTCGACGAGAGAGACGCCTGGCTACTACCGCAGAGACATAGGGATGGTGTGGCAGGACTTCACTCGCAACCTTGTGCCGTACCTTGACGTTGCAAAGAATGTTGAGCTACCACTTCTCCTTGGTGGCGAAAGTGGCAAGAAGCGCAAGCAGCGAGCCCTTGAACTTCTCGAGGCAGTCGGTTTGAGGGGGAAAGCCCATGCCCAGGTCCGCACGCTCTCGGGCGGCGAGCAGCAGCGGTTAGCGCTGTGTATCGCCCTCGCCCCCGCGCCTCGCTTGTTGCTCGCTGACGAGTTGACCGGCGAGCTTGATACGGAGACGTCGCTTGAGGTCTTCGATCTACTGAGGCGGCTTTCGGAACAAACAGGTCTTTCGGTGCTGGTCGTGACTCACGACGTCGCTATCGCCCAACGCACCGATCGCGTCGTACGCATCGTCGATGGCAGGATCGCCACCCAATCTCGAAGGGGCGCCTCTGAACTCGTGTCGATCGACCACCGCGGGATGATCCAACTGCCACGAGATCTGTTGATCGAGTCAGGGATCGCTGGGCAGGTACGGGTCAAGATTGTCGACGAGGGTCTCCTCATAGAGAAGGAGGATATCGATGGGACTTGAGCTGAGACAGGTCTCGAAACGGTACTCCAATGGAGCCGTCGGTGCACGTGATGTGGATCTTACGGTGAACGCCGGCGAGTTCGTTGCTCTCTTCGGCCCCTCGGGTTCGGGCAAGACCTCTCAACTCCACATGCTCGGATTGTTGCAACACCCTGACTCAGGTGAAGTCTGGATCGACGGTCAGAGGGTGGACGACCTGTCCGAAGGTGATGTCGCCAAGATCCGAAGAACAAGGCTCGGTTTCGTGTTCCAGTCTGCAAGCCTGATCAGGCTCATCTCTGCGCGCGAGAACGTTGATGTGTCCATGCGCCTCAACGGGATTCGCGGGCGGGATGCCAGGTCGAAAGTCGAAGCGGCCCTGGCCTTGGTTGGCATGTCCGAGCGGATGAACCATCGTCCCGATGAGATGTCCGGTGGTGAGCAGCAACGCGTGTCGATCGCCAGGGCGCTTGTTCATGAGCCTGAGTACCTTCTGGCCGATGAGCCGACTGGCGAACTTGATACCACAACAGGCACGGGCATCCTCACGATGCTGCGCGAGATTGCCGACTCTGGCACAACGGTGGTGATGGCAACACATGACCCGAAGGCGATCGGATTCGTCGATACCGCGTACTTCGTCGAATCTGGTGAACTGCATCTGCCGCGACGCGACGAACTTGCGCTCTGGCTGACCGAGGGAACGGCCTTCGAGACGGGAATCATCGACCGGGAGCATCCGAATCGGTGATCGGCACCCACCGCTAATCGATGCACCGAGCTTGCGTACCCTGTTGGCATGTCCCCAAGTCTTTCTGCAACGCCGATTCAGCGCGATGTCGTGATCATCTTCGGTGAAGATGCGCCCGAGTACATACAGACGCAGCTCACCCAGGACGTGCTGCCCCTGGATCGAGGTCGATCCAGTTGGTCCTTCATCCTCACACCAAAGAGTGAGATCGAGGCCATGGTGCGGGTGACCCGCACGGCTGACGGTTTCATCCTCGATACGGCACTGGGCCACGGAGACGCTGTGCGCCGACGACTCGACGGCCCCCTCTTCAGAATGGATGTCCAGTTCTCCCAGGACACATGGTCAGGTGTCTCATGGCGTGGAGAAGGGGCTCACGACATTGGGGGAGATGCCGCGATCGTTGCCGAACTGCCATGGAGCAGAGCAGACGCGGTTGATGAGGTAGGTCCCGATGTCCAGGCACCCACAGGCACCACAGGGCTTTCACCCGACGAACTTGAGGCCCTGCGAATCGGTGCGTGCTGGCCAGCTGAGGCGGAGATCAACGGGAACGTAACGCCCGCGATGACGGGCATCGTCGACCATACGGTGAGCTTCGACAAGGGTTGCTACACAGGCCAGGAATTCGTCGCGAGAGTTCACTTCCGCGATGCTGCACCTCCCCAGCGTCTCGTTCAGATGACTTTTGAACCTGGAGCAGATGTGGCAGCGGGAGCTGAGATCATGGTCGACGGCGAACCGGCGGGTACGGTGACCTCAGTCGTCAGCTCACTTGGTGTTGGTCTTTGCTACTGCAAACGGTCTGTGATGTTGCCAGCCGAGGGTGTTGCTGGTCCGGTACCTGTCGTACTCAGATGACTGCCGTTCCACGGGTTCCGGGAGACCGGTGTGGACATCCGGCTATGGACTGTCGACTGTCAACTCTTAGCTGCCAACTCCGGACCAGGAATTCCTGGTCTGCCCGCTCTCTCAATGCTCCAAGGTGACGCAGAACTCGTTGCCCTCTGGGTCGGCCAGCACGGTCCAGGAGAACTCGACCATCTGATGATCCTCAATGCGTGAGCCTCCGAGGGCCATGACCTTGGCGATGAACGCTTCCGGGTCGGGGTGTGCCAGGTCGAGATGGAGACGATTCTTCACCACCTTGTCCTCGGGTACCTGTTGAAAAGCGAGTCGGATGTTGTTCCCCGGGAGCGTTGTGGTGAAGATGTACGCTGGAAAGCGGTGCTCGACCTCAACGCCCACGATCTGGGACCAGAACTCGAAGAGAGGTGCTGGATCGTGGCAGTCGATCATGATCGCCCCGACGCGGGCGTATCCGGTATCTGTCACTGCGAACCGAAATCCTTGTGCATCTGAGATGGCGTTGGTCCGGTCTGTCCCTGGTACTTAGATCCGAGTTCAGGTGATCCGTACGGCACGTCGGCTGGGGTTGTCATCTGGTAGAAGCTGATCTGTCCGATCTTCATCCTGGGGTAGATCGTGATCGGTAGGTTCGCCACGTTGGAGAGTTCGAGTGTGACCTGTCCTTTGAACCCTGGGTCGATGAAGCCTGCCGTCGAGTGAATCAACAAGCCGAGGCGTCCGAGGCTCGATTTACCTTCGAGGCGGGCAACCACATCGTCAGCGAGTGCGATCGATTCAAGGGTCGAACCCAGCACGAACTCACCGGGATGGAGGATGAACGGAGCATCATCGGTCGCCGTCACACCGGTCGTCAAATCCCCCTGGGGTGCCTTGGGGTCGATCACTGCATATTTATGATTCTCGAACACCCGAAACTTCGGATCACATCGCAAGTCGATGCTCGATGGTTGGATCATCGCAGGGTCAAAGGGATCAATCCCGATACGGCCGCTCTCAATCGATTCCTTGATGGTTCTGTCCGAAAAGATCATGGGCACCGATGCTAGCCGTCCCACAGTAGCGACCGGTTTGGTGTTGATTGGAGCGCTATTTGCTCTTGATTCCACGTTGTGAGATCGGCGGCGAGGCCTGCACCGTTGGTGTCGCGTGATACGCTCGAAGGGGAAGATGGCTCCAGAATTTAGAATCCTGGGTGAGTTCGAGGTCCTCGAGGACGGAAGCTCGGTGGACCTTGGTTCACCTCGTCAACGCGCCCTTCTCGTTCGACTCCTCGTCAGCGCCGGTGAGACTGTCAGCACGGACCGCTTGGTCGATGATCTCTGGCCTGGCGACGTCCCGGACACGGCTAGACACATGCTCCAGGTGTATGTGTCGCGTCTTCGGAAATCTCTCAGACATAATGGCGCGAGGATCAAGCGTCACGGCAACGGCTACAGACTCGCGGTCGAACCAGAAGAGCTGGATGCATCGCGATTCGAAGCATTGGTATGCGATGGCCGGGCCTCGCTAGCTCGCAGCGATGTTGTTGCGGCACGCACCCAATTGGAGGAGGCCCTTGCTTTGTGGCGGGGGCCAGCCTTGGCAGGCCTCACCGACGATGCGTTCGCCAGGGAGGAATCCGTTCGACTCGAAACGCTGAGACTTTCTGCAATGGAGCAGCGGGTACAGGCAGATCTGGAACTTGGGCGACATGGCGAGGTTGTTGAGGAACTGAACGAATTGGTTGCAGCGCATCCGTTCCACGAGAAGCTGTGGGAACAACTGATGCTCGCTCTGTACCGCTCAGGTCGACAGGCGGACGCCTTGCGAGTTGGCGAGAAGGCGCGCTTTGGCCTTGTGGAGGAGCTCGGGATCGACCCTGGACCGGCGCTGCGTGCGATGGAGGATCGGATCCTCACCCAGGATCCTTTGCTCGATTTCGTGCCACCGGAGAGAGCGGCGATGAACAAGCCACACTCCCTACCGCTTCAGCGAACGAGTTTCATCGGGAGGGACAGCGAGCTTGCCCGGGTGGCGGAGCTGCTCGAGCATTCGAGGCTGTTGACCGTCATCGGCCCTCCTGGAGTAGGCAAGACGCGTTTCGCGCTTCAACTGGCGGAGGCCCACGGGTGCGACTTCGTCGATGGTGTGTTCTTCGTGCCACTGGCAGCGGTCACGAAGTGCCGACTCGTCGATCGAGCCCTGGCGCAATCGCTTGGACTCAGCGAGGTGCAAGGGGAATCGGCGGTTGCTGGTGTCAAGGCGTTCTTCAGCAATCGCGAGGCATTGCTCATCCTCGACAACTTCGAGCAGGTACTCGGAGCGGCAACCCTGGTGGGTGACCTTCTGGATGGGGCTCCACGGCTCACGATCATGGTTACGAGCAGGGCCCCGCTCCAGATCTCAGGAGAACAACGCTTCCCACTAGCGCCGCTCGAAGTTCCGCGCCTCCGTGACGAGTTCGACATCGAGGATCTTGGACAATGTGACGCGGTCGCTCTCTTCCTGGCCCGTGCACGCGCTGTCGATCCGACCTTCAACCTTGATTCAGGGAATGCCTCCGCCATTGCAGAGCTGACCGTCCGCCTCGACGGCCTCCCTCTCGCCATCGAACTGGCGGCCGCACGGACGAAAGTGCTGACGCCCCACGAGCTGTTGAGCCGTTTGGAACGGCGAATGCTCGTGCTCACGGGGAACCTGATCGATGTGGGAAGCCGACACCGCACGCTCCATGACGCGATCGTCTGGAGCTACGAACTCCTCGATCACAAGGAGCGTGAGTTCTTCCGTTGCCTGGGAACGTTCCGGGGTGGAGCTACGCTCAGTGCCGTTGCCGATATTGCAGGCAAGGATGAGGTGGCAGCTCTCGAACTTGTCGACTATCTGATGTCGGAGAGCCTCGTGTACCGGACCGTCGACCCGACGGGAAGCAGGTTCGCGATGCTCGAAACGATCCGCGAATTCGCTCTCCGGGAACTCGCAGCCGAGGGCGAGAAGCACGATGTCAGATCTCGTCATGCCCGGTACTTCCTGCATTTTGCACAGGAGGTTGAGCCGGATCTGACCCGCAATTCGAGCGGTCGGGTGTCAGAGCGGGTCGCTCTTGAAGCGGACAACCTGCGGGCAGCTCTGCTGTTCGCTCTGGAAGAACCCGAGCCGGACCTCGGTTTGGCCATCGCGAGTTGCATCTGGAGGTTCTGGCAGGGTTCCGAACGGCTCGTTGAGGGTAGGGAGTGGCTGGAGAGCCTGCTCGCTCTGCCTGGAGCATCGGATACATCGAGAGCCGGAGGATTGATGGCGCTCGCTGGCGTCGCCTATTGGCAGGCCGACCTTGGGATGGCCATGTCAACGTACGAAGAGGCCCTGGTTCTCTATCGAGCGTTGGGCGATTCGTTGAACGTTGCCGAGGCGCTGTTCAGCATGAGTGCGACTGCCAATTTCCAGGGCGACGTGAAGAAGGCTGAGGAGTTCTCTGTCGAATCGCGCCGACTGTTCGAAGAGGAGGGTTCGTGTGAAGGGATTGGGCGGGTGATCATCGCCGAGGGATTCTCGCACTGGAAACGTGGCGACTTCGCCGCCGCGTTGTCGGACTATGAGAAAGGTGTCGCTATCGCCCGCGAGTCGGGTGACGAGTTCATGGCATTGACGGCTGGGGTCGGTGTGTCAGTGCTGTCGTTCCTTCTCGGTGACGAGCAGCGCGCTTGGAGCGTGATGGTCGAGATCATCACGGAAGCTTCCGAGGTGCACAACGAACATGTTGTGGTGTGGGCGCTTGAACTCATGGCCGTCTTCAGCGTACACATTGCCCCGGAGGAGTCCGTGCGGCTTGCGGGTGCCGCTGACTCGCTGCGACGGGCAGCTGGAGGAGGGATGGTGGTTGAATCGTTCGGGATCGAGCCACCCCGATTGGCAGCCGCTCCGATGCTGAGCCGACCGGAACTGGACAACGCTTGGCTGGAAGGAGCAACGCTGACATTGGACGAAGCAATCGCTCTCGCCTACCGCCTCGCAGACGCCGGCGTGAACCAGGAGGTAGCGCGTTGAACGCTCGTTGAGCGGCCTGCGTGACGATACCCCAGACCGCAACTCGGAGAGAAGAATCGGATGCGGATGGGTGTTTGTGTGAGGAGGAACTCACGATGAAGAGGAAACTACTTGTTCTCGTACTTGGACCTTGGCTCATCGGGATCTTCGGAAATGAGCGGGGTCGGCGGATGCTGGTGAGGTGCCAGGTGTGGGAACGTAGCACGTAGTACGAAGTATGAAGTACGACTCAGCACCCGCCGAGGGATGCGTGTCAGCGTCAGCGTCACCGTCGCCCCGGTACACGCTACAGAGATGCCCCCGGGTCCAGGTGCGTGCGATGCAGGATCCAGCTGAAGAGTCTTCGACGTGGTAGTGAGGTTCTTCTGTGCA
>Ga0164313_10000333_pt1 | contig 36514 bp, 38 predicted proteins | sample GuaBasSedimGuay4_FD_113735 | JGI IMG/M metagenome (GOLD analysis project Ga0164313, IMG submission 113735) | Subseafloor sediment microbial communities from Guaymas Basin, Gulf of California, Mexico - Guay4, Core 4569-4, 0-3 cm | ecosystem: Environmental > Aquatic > Marine > Hydrothermal vents...
AACAGGTATGTCATAAATAATTGTTGTGGTTCCATCATCAACAGTATTAGACATCATATAAGATTTTAAATCTTGTCTAAAAACAAATGTTGCTGAATACTGACTAATAGTTTTTTCAAATGGTAAAGATTGGTTGGTTATAGTAAAATAATATGTTTGTTCACCTTCTGGAATTGTTAAATAATCAGGAAAAATATAAACAAACTTATTCATAGTTGGAACATTTGTCATTACATACACAGCATCTTCAGATACAATTTTCATTTCACATTCACACAGATCAAAATCAGATTCATTTGAATAATATGATAATTCAAATATTGCTTCTGAAGTTGCATCGTCTGTTTTAACATTTAAGTTATTAATATTAAAATGATATAAATCTTGATCTTGATGAGACCAACTTTCAATTAATGTAGGAACTATATTAATTTCTCTCATTATATAATGATAATACGCTGCAGTATTTTGAGAATCCAAAGTCATTTCAAATAGAGTTATATATTCAATTTCATCTTTTTCAATAATAATATTTCTAGGGAGATATGTTGTAGATGAAGATATTTCATGCCACACATCTTCACTGTAATATTTATATTTATCAGTAAATACATTTCGTGAAGGAACTAAATCATCACCAAATTCTAGTACTGTATATAACTGAATTTCATTTACTTTTAAATCTGATCTTTTTAATACAGGTATTGAATTTTTTCTTATTGGAGCATCTGGTATAATAACATCAAAGTTTTCATAATCTGTTTCAGATACTAATCTATTTAAACTTACTAAACTTTTAATTGAATTGCTTCTTATTTCTTGTAAATCTTCTTCATCCTCACCATTATATGCGGGAGCTGCATTAATTACATCATAATCTACTATTGTAGTAACTCCAGTTTGTTGAGTATATATTCTACCACCACTTGTAATGGATCCTGCAATAGAATTTCCATCTTCCCCTTCTGTTACATTAACATAAACAACAATTGTAGATCCAGGTAATGGTTGTTGACCAATAATACCATTTCCAAAATATATTCTTCTACCTTCTGGAGAAACTCTTAAAACATAACCATAATCAGAACTACTCATTAAATATAAACTATTAAATTGAGTATATAATCTACCTGTATCAACGCTAGAAGCATCTGGGTCTTTTACATATACTGCTATATCAGCAACTTTTCCATCTATTGGAACATTAATATCTGTAAATTGAAACGGTTGTAAATCATCATCTAGTTGAAATTCTTGTACTGTTGATTGATATTGTTTTGTAGGCATTATAAATTGAAAATTTTGATCGTCTGAGGTAGTATCTATTGCAACAGGAACATCATATACTTTACCATCAACTTCATTTGTTATAGTAACTGACGTATTATTAGTTATTGTAACTAATGTATCATAATATGTAGTAAAAACAACACCATCAGCAGTTTGAAATTCAAATCCACTAGGAATATTAAATGTTGAATCTAGATCATCAAATGGTAAATTTACTGTCATTAATAAATCAGCTATTGAATTTGTTGCTTCTTTTGGACTGTATCCAAGGAATGAACTTAAATTATGAATAGATTCTGGTAATTGAGCTTGAGTTAGAAAAAACTCTCTATAGATATTACTTTGGTAAAACATAAGATTGGATGCAAGTGTTGTAAAAATATCTATTATATATGAAAGAAATGAAGATTGAGTTAAGTCAACCTCATCTAATTCCATATATTGTTGTAGAAATTCTATTACTTGAGCTCTTATTGCATCTCTTGATGCATATATTGTTTCAGATACAGGTGTTGTCATGTTTAATACCTCTAAATTTCAAGTAAACCAGAATTATCATTCCACATGTCTACTAGATTAATTTTTAGTTCCTCATCTTTAACTAACATTTTAGCTAAAGATTCTGCTTCCTCTACTGTATGAACTTTTTTATCATAATCAAAAAATACATATGTATCTTCTGTCTTAGCTTCTACTTTTTCTGTTCCTTTACTTTCATATACTTTACATCTTAATTTCCAATATCTTTTTTCTGTATTAGGATAAGGCTCAACTCCAGTAACTTTAAAAATTGGATAAGTATCATCTGAAGATTGTAAAAATTCAGATTCAAATTTAACTATATCTCCAGCATAAGGAGTTATTCCATATAAAGATGGAAACACTATACTCGTTTCTTGTTCTTTAATTAAACCAAATTCAGATCCATCAAAGGCAGTTGATATTTCTTCTGAAAAATATACAGGGAGTAATAAATATTTATCCCATTTAATTCCAGATAAATCTCCAGTTCGTTCATAAGCACCACCAAACATCTGATCATCATCCCAAACAGTAGTATCTTTATTTATATTCCAATATGTAGTAAGGAATGCAACACCATGTCTGGCATAATACTCAAGAGTTAGTCTTTGATACTCATGAATATATTCATATAAACGTTCCCAGTTTTGCATATTTTACCTCTTTATAGATGATATAAATTTTGATATTATAGGACGAGACATTGCTTTTTTCTTGATAGCGCTCATTTTAAGTTGAACTCTATTTGATATTTGTTCTTTAATCAGCGGTGTCATTTTTCCTTCAATTAAATATACTTTCATATTTCCTTCACTATATTCTTTAGAAAAAGAAAAAATAAGATTAGAATTTATATATTTACCTTTTTTCTTTAATATAACTTTAAATTTATCTTTTTCTTTTGTAACACTACAATACAGTTCTTCCATCTGAATAAAATGTTGATTTTCCTCAAACTCGTCTATAAATATATTAGTATATTCAGAAGGAGCTTTTAATACTAATTGAGAAACTATTTCATTATCTTTCATCTCACCTACAACATTATAAACTGAAAATGATTCATTCTTTTCTATAATAAGAATCTGTACATTACCAATATGCTTTTTCTTAAAGATTCCTTTATATGTTTTTATAATACCATAGATAATTCTATTTCTCATAATATTTTCCTATTGTATATAGAACTTGTTTAGTTATATTAAGCTTTTAAGTTATTGTTTTTATTCTAAAAAAAATGGTAAAAAAATCGGTTCTTGGTTATATCCATGAACCGATTTTAGTTTGTTTCTATTCTTCTAATTTTAACATTGTTTCCTTGGATATTTCTACTGCCATTGAAGATTCTTCATCATCATATGTTAAATCAATATCTACAATAAAACCATGTCCATCCTGCATAAAAGTAATTTCTATATTTGTTAATAAAGCTCTATTATCATACATCATTAATCGAGTTTGTATTTCATCCTTAATACCGTCAATAGTTATATCGTCAGCAGGATCAAAAATATATTTATATAAATTACTTCCATATTCTGGATTTGCAATATAGGTTCTAAGTGGTGTTAACAATATATTATTCCAAGAATTTATTACTGCCTGAATATTTGAAATTCTAGAGAAATCTCCTCTTGAAGAAATATTATCTATATAATCAGTAATTCTATCATCTGAACCGGTTATATTTTTTTTAAATCTTTTTAAAATAGAAGCCATTAATTCCTCCTTTCTTCCATCAATTTCAATCGCTGATCTTCAATATCTGTTTTCCATTTAAGAAGATCATTGAATCTTTTAACAGGCATGCTCATGATATCTAAATAATTTTGATGTAACATTTCAATACATGCAAATATAGATTCATTTAACATTTTTTTATAGTCGTCTGCAGCACTAGGCTGAGTACACCATGCGAAAAAATTGAGACACTAAATCTATGTCTACATCCTCCTCCGCACTACAGTGCTGACAAAATGTTTTCATTTTTAATTCCATTCCATATTTACCAAATTCATCTTGATATGTTTTATGAATAATTCTTTTATCTCTAGCAGGTAATGTTAAATAAGCATCTAAAATATCAATTCTGTCATTATATACTTTAGATTTTTTATCATCTTTCATATCCTGCTCAAACCTATCAATAATTAAAGTCTCAGTTATTAATTCAATTGAGGAACCAGGTCTACTGCTTAGATTTTTTATAGCCATCATTTCTTCATATAGAGAAGGCTGTCTAATATATACAGTTATACCTTTTGATACTGGTAATTCTTTTTTAACTTGTTTTTTCAAAATATTTTTTTCTGGATACATATTAAAATTAAATGTATCAGAAGCTTGAATTGTTACTGGATAGGTTTTATTACATGAAGAGCATGTAATATCATAATTACGAACCTCTTCATAAGTAATATGATATAAACCATATAACAATGCATCTCTATCTTTTAGAGTACATATTCTTAAAAAAGACTCAAAATCTTTAATAATTGTTGGTTTTTTAACTAATGTTTCATAAATACATTTATTTAAATGTTCAGTAATTTTGTTTGGTGAAATTAAACTACCTTTCATTTTTTCTTCTTCTGAAACATTTAAACTCCTTACATTAAATGTAAGATTAGTATGAGGTGTAGTAACCTCATATTCCGGATACTTTAAATCAAATCCTGTAAATGGCATTTTAAACCCCTTTCATTCATATCTAATTAATAAAATTCTAACTTTAAAATTATAATTTGGTAAGTTTATTTTGAACATTACCAATTTTTTTCTGTAAACTATCTTTACAATTTTCACTATTCTGTGCTTTGGCACATACCCCCAAACCTGATTTTAACTTTTGCATTCTTAATCTTAAAGCTTTATCTTTTTGTGATTTAAGACATGCTGCTTTATCAGGTTTACCTTTACACATTCTTGCAGCTTTATCTAAATAATTTTTATAAATTTTAGTTGCTGCAAATGCTACTAATGATACAGCAGCAGCTCCTGTAACGCCAACTGCTATTGAACTAAGAGAGCCTTTACTAGCTGTATCTACAGCAAGTTTGGCTGCGGCTTTACTTCCTTTTTTAATTAAAGATTTACTATTTCTAACAGCTTTTTTCATATTGCCATGTAAACCTTGTAACCATGATTGTTGATCTCCTGCTTCTGTAATAAATTCTAATATTACTTTTGAAGAAGACAAATTGTATTTTGATATCGGACCAAGTTCATGAATCAGTTTATACATTTTATTATCATATTCATAAACTAACTTATGAAATTGTTCCCACAGTTTATATTCTTTTTTAATATTATATTTTTCTAGTGGGATTTCATTGTTTACTATAACATTCATGATCTGATAATCTGAAGCTTCAACATGTATAAAATATTTTAATTCTTGATTATCAGTCATTTCATATATTGTATTTCTACATATTTTTAAAAACAATAAAGAATCTTTTATGTTCATAAATCCCTCTACCATGAAAAAAAATAGTCGGACCTGTTTAGAAAGTCCGACTATTTAATTTAATTAAACTGCATTATTTTTTATTTTTTTTAGCTTTTATATCTTTTGAGATTTTTGCTAATTTAGTTGCAGCAACCTGTTTTGCTGCTGGAGTCTTTGCAGCAGCTTTTTTAGCTTTCCACATTTTATAAGCTTTATAAAGACCATAAACACCAGCAACAGCAACAGCACCTTTTGCAATATCTGTACCTGATATAGACTTAGCTTTTGCTTTTGCTTCTAAACCTCTTTCTTTTTGTCTATCTCTTACTGCTTTATAATCTGCTGCTTGTTTAGTAGTTCTAATTAAAGGTTCATATTCTTTTCTATTTCTTTCACCTTTCAACTTCTGAATTTTCTTATGGGCTGCACTATCTCTTGTCCAAGTAACCCCAAATTTTTCATTTAAGAATTCGTTAGATAATGTACCATTTTCTTTTGCAAGCTCAAGAATAGGAGCTGCTGAAGAATAACCCATACCACTAACAGGACCCATTTCAAATATTATATCATTAATACTTTCTTGGATTTCTTCATCAAAGGTATGAAATTCTTGAACAAGAACTCGTTTAAAAATCTCCCATACCATTTGTTCATTATCATTATCAAATTTATTTTCAGGCATTTCACCTAAAGTTAAAAGATGCATGATTTCATAATCTGAAGCTTCATTTTGAATATAATTAATCAATTCAGTTTTTTCTTCTATATCTGATATTTCAACTGATTCAACAACATCAGTTCTAGCTAGTTTTAGAAAGAATAAACTTTCAAGTGTTGGATGTAACATAGTAATCCTCCTGTTTAAAATATATTTTATTTATTTTTATTAATTTGATGAACCATAACTAGAAATAATACCACTATCTCCACGAGCTGGTTGTACAAAACTATCATGAAATTCTTTACATTTATCATATACCCAATCTTCATGCCAAGCATAATCAACATTAAATTCTATTTCAATATCTAATTTACCAATACTTTCAATATCACTAGCGTGTAAATCAGCTGGATCTTTTGTTGGATATACTCCATCATAGCAAGCAAAGTATTCAATAGTTTTTGCATCTGGTGCTGTAGTCCAATAATATAATAATGATGAATATTGAGCTGTAGAATAACCAACACCTGCTTGATCATCTAATGTTTCTGATGCTCCAGTTCTGTAATCTCTAATTGATTTAACCCACTTATGCATAAATGTAGTAATAGGTAAACCTTGCATTTCAGTAAATTTAACAGAAACTGAATTTCCATAATCTAAGTTTCCAGGAACTGCCCATTTAACTCCACCTAATCCTGTAAACTCTATTTTGTTTAATGTTCCACCTGGTGGTGTAACACCTGTACATGTCGCTGCTAATATTTTTTGTACGTCACCTTTGTCAATGCTATCTGTGACTCTATCACCTTTACCGATTTCTAACATTAATCCATTTGGTAATTTATCAAACCATATAAAATGATATCCTGTTATGTAAGGATCAGCAACACCTGTACTATGTCCACCCCAACGTCTAGATAGTTGATTCTGAGCAGTATTTATAAAAGCACTTTTTAAACTCATAATAATTCCTCCGTATTAACTTCTTTTATATATATTTTAAATCCTTTTCTGAATCAAATGGAGAATTCTTTTTTCAACAATTTATTTATATTTTTTCAGCCTTCACATGATGATCCTGAATATATTTTCTTTATAATTTGTTCTAAATAAATTGTTAACTGGTTTAACCATCGACGTGTTTAACTCCCTATCTATAATACAAGATAGGGAGTTAATATTAATACTTATTTTGCTTTATCATTCTGAATTGAAAGAGATCTAAAGTCTTTTAATAGATTTCCCAATTGCATGCTAAGCTTTCTAGCTTGAAGAGCTTTTGTTTTGCTACCCCTGCCATCTTTTCCGCCTTCGGCTAATTCTGTAAAAGCTTCAAATCCCTTATTTAGATCCTCTACTGATTCATCATATTCTACTAAACTCATAACTTCTTCCTCCTAATTAAATTAATTTAAATTTTCATATTCCACGATATGATTTAATATATGTTCTTGTTTAAATACTATATTAGCGTCACAACGGAAAAAACAGAGAATAGAAGACTTTTACATATCCTATTCTCTGTTATCTATTTATACAATAAAGAAATTTAAACTAATTTTTTCTACAACACGTGTTGGTTCTAAAGTAATATTAACATGAAAAGTTTTAGTTTTTCTTTCATAATCAGTTGCTCCAACATCAACAGTGTAACTATAAAGACCTCTTCGTGTTTTGATGTCGTCTAAAAATGGAACAATCCCACCAGCAACAGAACTCCATGTAACTGGATCATTTTGTTCAAAAATATAATATCTGCAATATTGTTCAAGTGCTCTTTTAACATAAAGAACAAGTCTTACAATATTTAGATCTTGTAATGCACTTGGTTTAGCTTGAGATGTTAATTGACCCCAGTTAACATAACCAGGATTAAATTTAACAATTGGGTTTAATTGTTTTAGATACATTTCATCTCTTTGACCCAATCTTGGATTAAATCTAAGTTCTTTAATTGTATCAATTGAAGCTCTATTAAAACCAGCAGCAGCAAACCAAATTTCAGATACATTATCATTTCTTGGTAGTAAATAAGACATATGATATACTGGAGAGAACCATACATCTTGACCAGTAAATGAATCATATACTTTATTATACTCTTCATATAATGCACAAAAATAATTATTAAATACATGTGTATTAGTACGACTGTCTATTGATGCACTAAATGTTGAATTATCTCCATTATCCATAATAGCTACACAATCACGTCTAGTTTGACATAGAGTTGAAATACTAGTTTTAACATCTGATGGATAACCACAATCAAATACTAATGTAAAATAAATATTCTCTTGGTCAAGAAGATCATCAACTAAACTAGAACCATCTTCAACACTTGTTAATTGACCCAAATACCCTTGACTTAATAATTGAGTTGCTTCAACTGTATCTAACTCCCCACTTGTATTAACTAAACTTCCATCACTTCCTTTTTTCAATGGAGCTGGATCATCTAATGTAAATGCAGAAGCTACTGAAGTAAAAGATTTTGTAACACGATAAGTAATTTCTCCAGTTTCATCAAACAATGAAGTATCACCTATCCAACTTTGAGTAGCTCCTAAAACTCTATCATTATATATTTCAATAGTATCGTCATCAATAAGTGAACCTAACCAACCTTGTAATCTATTACCACGTTGATCCATTAATTCAACACCATATTCATAAGGAAAAGAACCAGAAACCCAACTATTGAAATCTTGTTTGAGATCAGTTAAAGTAGCATTTCCAGTTGATTCATCTATAGAAACAGTTCCCATTTCTTTACCATATACTTTAATTAATGTATCATAACCACTTGACATAATTTCATCGCCATCAAGAGTCATTTCACATCTTAAAATACTTGAATAGTTGTTTAGAATATATTGAATCCAAATTGAATCTCCAGTACTATCTCTAGCATTTGGATCAAATGAAATTTCAAATGATTCTGTAATAACTTCACTTCCATCTGATTGCTTTTCATATAAATCTAATACATAAATACCATTAAGCATTGGGTTTGCATGAGCAGTTAATCTCATACTTAACGCATTATAGTATTCCCCTCTACCTATTGGATAAATAACACATAAAGGAAATGTAGTTCCACTGGATGCTAAAGCAGTTCTAATTTCAAGTTTTGAATTAATATCTACTGAATCAATATAGTCGTATGAGATAGTTGCTGTTGAATCAGTTGGTGCAAGATCTACATTAATTCTGATATTTGAAAATGAAGCATCATCTGGCATACATCTAATGTAATATAATGATCCTGATTCTCCTAAATAGTTATATGCACAATATGGTCCTTGACCATAACTTTTACCATATTCGGTAATATTTGGTTCGCCGTATTCACTAATAAATTCGGCTCTACCACCTACAAATTTTAAAACGTTGTCTTCACCTTTTTTAGTGATACCGCAGATTAATCCAATTGTACTAGGAACAGCTGCGACATAATTACTTAAGTCAGTAATTGTAGTATATACACCTGGTGATATTGGACTTGCCATAATGTTTCCTCCTTGTTACGGATTTTTAAGTTTTTTAATCGTTTTCAATTCTATTAGTTGTGGAAATCCTTTGGAGGTTCTCTATAATTAACCTTTTATATTTATTTGCTTAACAGTATAAATACCAGTAAAATACTAATTGCCTTGTATCATCTTTTACGATACTAGGAAATGTAACTAAACTAAATATATTAAATGGACCAGTATGACCAGCAGCATTACTATCTGCTGTGAATAATCCGGCTTCATTTAAATTATATCCATTTGCATGATCAACAGAAATTGTTGTGGTTACTTTTAATATTAACCATGAATTATCATTTAAAGCATCTTGTTGAAACTCTATTGAATCAAGAGGATGTTTATAATAAGACCCTGCTCTAAAATCAGCTAAGTTAATATCTGTTGTATGTAATGGTATTTCATTAGATAAACCTGTCATTGTATTTGTTGGTGTATTAGGGTTTAATGGATCTCCAACAGGAGCACCACCATTACCAAGACCAAACCAACTTATAAATTCATCAGGATCTGGATCAATATTTGTATTTTCAATATTGCATATTCTAGATGCTATCCATTCTCTACCGACATATAAAACCAAATTGCTTTTGCCAGCTAGTTTCTTTTTACCATCTTTATCAATAGAATATATTTCAACAAATCCTTCAGGTTTTCTTTCTTTTGAATTTATACTATTCGTAGAATCTTTTAAACATGAAGAGCCATAGTTATCATCAATATTAACAACTATAGTTTCCGCTTTTTTATCTTTTTTTCCTTTCATTGCATAACTCCTTTATGTTCTTTACAAACCTACTCTAATATTTTTAATTTGTTCTTATTTTTGCTTGTGATTAGTTATACAATTAAAATTATTTAATCTATATATATTAATATACATAATGAATAGGTATTTGTAGTTAATTTTAATTTTTATGAAGGAGTGTGTAAAATGAATACAGCAGTGAAAAAAATTGAAACAATGATTAAATCACATCCAAATGGTTTTACTACTAAATCTTTAAGAGATAATAAAACCTTTGGAGTATCTTGGAAAACAGCTAATAAATATATCAACATTTTACTTATGAATAAAAGTATTATATTGAATAAAAAAATAGGAAATTCAAATATATATAAAGTTGTAAACCCATTGAATTTTGAAGAACATCCGAGATCTGCATTAAAAAGAAAAACAGTTAGAGAAAAAAATATTAAAAAGAACAAGAAGGTAACTATAAAACAATTAGTTTCCACTTGTATTAGTAAAATGGGTAATGGAAGATTTAAATTTTCAGATGTATTTATAAAAATAGATGAAGATAAAAGACTTGAAACCAATGCAAAATCATTTTATTCAGAATTTGCAAAATCTGTTAACCGCGGTAGTGTAATTAGAATTAGTAAAAATCTTTTCGAACTACCGAAAAAAGTTAAAAAACAGATCATTTCAAAATCTAAATTTAAAACAGATGAAGTAGGTGAAAGTATTGTTTCTTATATTAAACAATTACAACAAGAAAATATTGATTTAAATAAAAAACTTGCAATTGCAACTGCAGAAGATTATAAAAAGAAGTCAGAAGACCTTAACTCTGATTTAAGGAAAGCAGAACAAAGATATCAAGATACAGCAAGAATTGTAAGAGAACTTCAACTTAAAAATAAAAACTTGAGAGTTGATGTAACAAAATATATTTCCATTGATGGGCATAATAAACTTATAAAAAAATGGGATGAAAAAGTTAAAAACCTTTCAATTGTAATTAATAAACTGAATAAAATAAAATCGGGAGGTATTATTTTAAGTTCATTTGATGAATTAAAAAAGGTTGCTTTACAACAAACATAGCGGTAAATAAGGGACTCAACATAATTGCTGAGTCCCTTAGTCCATCTTTTATTTTTTTGTTTATTTTTTATGCTTGAATATTAGTACCACACTCTGGACAAAATTTCACCCCATGTCTTGATTTAGTTCCACAAGTAGGGCATTTCTTTTTTGTTGAAACAAATAAAGGGGTTAAAACAGGAGCATCTACTTTATCAGTACCTTTTAGCCTAATAATAATTACTCCATGATCCTCAATAGTTCCAACATATGTTTGATTAAAATCTTGTTTCAATTCAGATCCAGGAACTGTTATCCCTTCATCAGCTTGAGGTAATTCACATTTACCAAGACTATCCATAGTAACATTACTTGAAACATTATATGCAGCTGTGATTTGCTCATTTACTCCTTTAGCAGTACCACAACCACTACCATATACATCATTGGTATGATTATGAAAACTTCTATATACTGTTGGATAAGTATAATCCCAATTTGTAGTAACTGCATAATCAACAGTTCTTTCAAAACCAAACTTAACACGGATAAAACCATCATCAATTTTATCACCACGATGATCTTGGATTTTTTCTGTTTTTTGAATAAATTTGAAAGCATTTTTAACTGCGTTATTAACCAAGACACCTTTTAATTCGGTATCTTTATTAGCATCAATAACTAGTCTTTTTCCACCCAACACATCAGTTCCATCAATAGAAACTTCAGCTACTGCTCTTCTATTATCAAGATTTTTTAATAGGATAGAATACTCTGCTCCAAAAGGAAGGATGACATCATTCTCTTGAGATACTTCTCTAAGAATTTTACCATTACATTTGATTACCACTACGAACTTTTTACTATATACCATAATTTCTCCTAAGCATACAGACTAGATGCTTCATGTTTAAAGTCTGTGGAATAAGATGGACTATTTATTATATGTTCTTAGATAATTCTGAATCAGTATTAGTACTAATATAAGATGTTCCTGTTAATGATATATTTTTATAAGTATCTAATGTTGTATTAAATATATTAATTGTTGCATTAGCACTAGCAGTTAATACCTGTACCTTTAATTCAGGACCATCTAGATATCTTTCAACATAACTCTCATGCCATATTATAGTTGATCTGTCTTGAAAATTTGTATCTTTTCCTTTAAATACAGATGAAGAACTACTAGTTCCCATAAGACTTAAACTCTCAACAATAACTACAACAAAACTATCTGTAACAACAGGTTTAGGAATTAATTCATCATAAGTTTGACCCACATCCATTTGAGTTGGAGGTCCTAAACCAAAATTATCATGCATTGTTTGCTCAATGTCTGTGATGGATTCATCTGTTGTTATAATAACATCGTTATTAACTTCTCCATTTTCTATTTCCCATCTATCATGCCATTGTTCTTCATATCCAGAATCAAAATTAGCTCCAAGATCAAAGTGTTTATCGAATTGTCTAGTAAACCCAACACTATCATGAAAAAATTGCCCAATTTCATATTCTACACTATCACACATTCCTCCATCAGGATGGTTTTTAATTAATTCCATTAAACATTTTTGTAAATATGGAATAATATCATAATATCCACCGCTATCATATTTGAAATTTAGATATTCTGGAGGCATAGGAATATCATATCTTCTTCCTATATCATATAACCATTCTTCACTAACATCACAAAGAGTAGGAGGAAATAATGATTGCTCCTCTGTTGGTGTTGGTGGTGGTGGCATGTTATCGAAAAATTTACCAATATCCCATTTCCAACTACTTTCTAAAACTTGTCTAATCCATTCTTCTGGATCTATTTCTGGAATTTGTATTCCTATTGGACAATGATCATCTGGCGGTCTTATATGATTATGTATATTTTGCTGAATGCCAGTTAAAACCCAATCACTAAGCATAACAGATTCAGTTAATGGATTTTTAATAGAATAAGCTGTATCCATATAAGCTAATCTTGCTCTATATGGTTTGAAAAAATTTATAATTTTTGTTAACTCTTTTCTAAAACCAAGACCTAACATAGTTATAACTAAACTTGGTGATTTTGAATCAACGTTTAATCTAATCCAATTATCTAATGTTCCAAGTAGATATGTAATTAAAAAAGATTCATCTCCTAAGGCAAACCATGAATCAATAACATCTTTAAAGTTTTGATTTAAAGAAGCAAGTAAAGGTTCAGCAGCATTTAAAGAGTTTAAAAAATTCTCTGATAATGGTCTTGACCAACTACTGAATAGCTCTTCAAGTCTAGTTTCTCTTTCTTCTTTTGTTTGAGGTCTTTTTATTAAATCTTCAGCTATAGAAGTTAAACTTGATAAATTAAACGGTACAGGAGGATCTCCTAAATATTCAACTGTTCCATCATAACAATTATAATTTGTAAATGAATTTGTAGTTCCATAACCAAACATTTTTTCAAAACAATATATAGTTCCTACATAAATATGAAGCAATGGTAATACAAGACCTAAATTTTTAACTGGTGTATTATATGGTAATTCTAAACTAGATGTATATCTATCATATTGATCTTGAATTACTCTAAATAAGATTGATAAAGATATATTAACTGAGTATAATGAAAATATTGAACTCAAAGAAAAGTATGGAGTCTTTGATGGTAAATTAATTTTATTAGTTGTTATTAATGCTTCTATATCAGATTTAGTTTGAAACCAATGAGGGTCTGGATCGGTAAGTGCTTCAAAAGGAACATCTGTATCTAATAACATAGTACTTCCAGTAGCAGCTAGTCTAACAGATTCTCCTCTAAATACTAAATTTCCAAATTGGTCTTTTTGTAACCAATATTCAATTAGATCAGTATCAGAAAAACCATAATAATCTAAAACATCAACTAATGTTTCTGGAGATCCTTTTTTCTTATAAAAATTTACTAAATCTAAGAAAAAATTTGCTTTAGTTGATAGAGGTACTAACTCTAATCCAATAGGAAATCCAAAACTCCTAAATAACTCACTTAAATCTTGATTTGGTAATTTATGAACATCAGATGCATCTTTTTGTGTTGTTGCAATCGTTTTATGAGAAGAATACCAATCTATCAGCATTTGTCTCAGTTTATTATAATCATTAGAATTGAATGTAGTTTGATCTAATACAGTTTCAAAAAATGATTCAACAGTTATTTTTTCAGATGTCGCTAAAGTGGTAGTTAATTCACTAAGGTTAGGATCAGTTGTCCCATCCTTGAGATACTTCATTATTCTCCAAAGATCATCAATTGTAAACACTATCAAACTCCTTTTATTGTTTTAACTCTAATTTATATTATGTTCCTTTTTTTGACACATGTTCAAAGATACTTTGAGTTAAGTATGCTTCATAACATGTTTCTATAGGACTAACCGGATTTGAAAATAGAGCTGTTATGTCAAATTTAGAATATTCACCTGTCAATTGTAATTCAATATATATATAAATCATTTTCGATAACGTTGAATTTAAGCTATCATAATCTATTCCAGTTAATGTAGCATTTTCAGGTTCTAATCTATATACTAATAATCTATCTAGCATAATAACTTCATGAGATTGAATATTATATAAATTAATTTCATAATCTGAATCATTTTTAGAATCTCCATCTGCTATATAATAACTAGCAACATCTGGAGTTAACATTATTCTTGTTTTAATACCTTCTGGCCAAGACTGTTTATCTTCAATTTGTCTATACATATATCTATAACTGATTTTATCATATTCATCATTAAATAATAATTCTATAAATGATTGTTCATAAACATGTTCTCTTGAAGGAAATGGCATTTGATGAATATTTAAGCTTTTATTATTAACAACAAAATGATCATACCAATATTGTAAATCAGCTGTAATTCTTCTGGTATATATATTACTAAGATATTTATCAATTTTATTAGCTTGTGATAAAGTAGTAATATCTACTGACCCTGATAACACTTCATTTACTACTCCTAATGATAATGTTGTAGCAACATCAACATGAAAATTTATAGATGATGTAAGTATTTCATCTTCTCCAAGATATAATGGTTCAACTGTACATAAACTAGAAATTGATAAAGATCCAGTTAAAATTTCAATTATACCTATATCTAGATCAATGTTTGATACAAAAGATTGAATATTTACAATTGATGTGTGACTTATATCCAACCATAATGTATCAGAATTAGACTCTGAATAAGAATTTATTGTTGTTGAAAGAATAGTATCAACTCCAAGAGTTAATTCAGAAGGTGAAACAATACCGACTATATCAATAGATGATGTTAATGATTCAGAGACTCCAATAGTTAAAAATAAATTAATATCACTTTGTATAAAAGAAGTTCCACTACATTCTTCAATAATACCAAGAAACCCTGGTGCGCTAATATTACTAATCAATATAGAAGATCCTGACAAACGTTCTGCATATCCAATAGATAAATCACAAACAGCTTCAGTAGTAAGTGAAATTGATGCACTTAGTGGTTCAACAACACCAGTAATATATTCAGCATTTGCTGATGTACTAATAAAAGATGTTGATGTTAATAATTCCTCTGAACCAACTATTAGTTCAGCGTCAGGTATATTAGAGGTATTTACTATAGATGCATTTATAGCAATACTAATATATAAGTTATCACTTAACCCTGTATAAGAAGCAATATCAATAGATGAGGTTAGTATTTCAGTGGTTCCTAATATGATATGACCGCTAGAAGAAGAATTGTTTATACTAGTAGAAGTTAATTCTGTATCTATACCAATTGTTAAGTCAGAATCAGTAACAGAATTTGTAAATATAGAACTAGACACTATTTCAACAAGACCTAATATTAGATCTGTTCCTGATTGATTTGTTTCAGCCAACACAGATGCCGATAACTCTTCAACTATTCCTATTCCTAAATAAGGAGTTATAATATCAGACTGTATATGAATTTGTGAAAATATTGAACCAGAATCACCTATAAATAAATCACTATCTATTATACTTTGAATATTAATAGAAGATCTTAATAAATATTCTATTCCAACATATATAAATCCATCTACAAATGATTCAACAAATAAACTTCCTGTTAAATTTGAATCCATACCCAAATCTAAATCAGAATCATTTACTAAACTATTTATATTAACAGATGCGGTTAATTCATTTATATCACCTACTGTTAATTCTGTTTCTACTGTTGATTGAGCAATTGCTATAGAAGTGTATGCAAATTCAACACCCAATAATGAGTTTGTATTTGATTCTGCTAAATGAGTATTATATAAATCAATAACATTAATATTCAACCCATCAGTTTTTACAGAAGATTTTAAATTTACAGTTCCGCTTTCAAAGTCTTCTGCAACACCTAATTTCATTGTTCCCCAAACTTCAGATGAAGATGAAGATGAACCAAAATAAGTAGAAATCAAAAACTCTGAATTTACTATATTTGATATTATATTATTTGTAGATGATAATTCAGTATCAGCACCCATAGATAGTTCAGATATAACATTAGAAACAACTTCTGAGCTTCCATTAAAATCTAATTCAAGAGGTGGTTCTGAAGCAATAGATACTATATTTGAAGACCCAGAAAGAATTTCTTCAAAATAACCTAATGTTAATTCAACTGGTGATATATTAGATGTAGGTGTAATAGAAGATGTCAATAATTCTTCAATTCCAATAATTAATTGTGAATCTGCAACATTACTTTGTATTAAAATAGTGTTAGAAAGATCTTCTATAACTCCCATAGTTAAAATAGAATCAGCTATTGAAATTGAAAATGTTGAAGATGCTAATAGTTCAACAATACCTATAGATAGCTCAGAACTATTAACATTTAATATAACAGAACTTGTTGATTCTAATATAACATCATCTCCTAATGACAATATACCAATAATATCAGAATATATAAAAGAAGAAGCTTCTAATATTTCATCAACCCCTAATGTTATTTCAGATGATGTTATAGATATAGAAAATGTTGAAGAGGCTAATAACTCAAATAAACCTATTGATAGTAAACCATCAGCACTAGTTGAAGCTAATGTTGAAGCTTCCATAAACCTCTCTATTCCTAATTTAAGTTCTGCATCTACATTTGATTGAACTGAATTATCGGCTGTTAATTCTTCTGCGATTCCTAATGTTAATTCTCCAGGAAAATTAGATTGTGTTATAGATGTAGCTGCTACAATTTCTAATATACCAACTACTAAGTTAGCATCAACATTTGTTGACATATAAATTGATGATGACATTGGTTCTATAATACCAAGACTTAGATCTACATCAACAAAACTTACAATTTCACAAGTTGATGTTACTTGCTCAATTATTCCTATAATTACATCAGATACTAATCCTGTAGTAATATTAATTGTTGCAGTTAATTGTTCTGCATGTCCAATAGTTAAAAAGACCTCAACATTACTTGAACTAACAATTCCACTACTTAAACTTTCAATCACTCCTGTAGATAGTTCAGAAACTATATCAGTTGTTGTTATTGTAACAGATGCTAACATTTCAATAGCACCAATAATTAAATCAGGAGTGCCAACTACAGAATTGATCAAACCTGTATGAGTTAGTATTTCATTTATACCTAAAGTAAGTAACCCAGTTGAATTATTAATAGTTGATGATGATCCAGTTAATCCTTCTATAATTCCAGTATCTAATGTAGGAGAGCTAACATTACTTAATACATTATTAGTAGATGCAAGAAGTTCTTGTATACCAACTACTAAATTAGAATCAATATTTGAAGTAAATACATTGGTAGCACTTAAAATTTCAATATTTCCAAGAGTAAGATTAGATAAAAGACTACTTTGTATTATGCTATCACCTTCTAATATTTCTGTAACACCCATCTCTAATTCAGCATCAACAAGACTTTGTATTGAAGAAGATCCATTTAATAAAGTATCACTACCAAGAACAATAAATCCGCTAGTGCTTGATTCTATATTTTGAGTAGAAGTTAATTGTTCTATAGCACCTATAGTTAGATCTAAATTAATTATACTTATACTAAATGCACTTGAAGCTAATATCTCCATTATACCAGTCGTTAATAATGAATCAACACTAGTAGTAATATTATTTGATGATGAAATTAAAACTTCATTAACTCCAGTACTTAATTCAGATGTTGTCACACTAACAATATTAGATGATCCTGTTAATTCTTCAGATATTCCTATATTAAAAATACCATCAACCAATGATTGTGATTGAATAGAAGATGACAGTGATTCTGATTGTCCTAAATTTAAATTAGTATTATTTATATTAGATGTAAAATTAATAGAGCTATTTAAATTTTCTGCTACTCCTAAGATAATTAATCCTGAAGTGATTGATTGAATCACAGAAGTTGATGATAAAGGAGTATCCACACCTAACTCTAATTCAGCTTCTGCTAAACTTACAGAAAATAATGTTGATGATAAAATTTCTATAATTCCTACTGATAAATTAGAATCAACACTACTTGTTATATTATTTGTAGCACTTAAATCTTCTATAATACCTAATGTAAGATTTGGAGAAACATTTGATTGAATTAATATACTGCTTGTTAAAATTTCACTATTACCTATATAAAGATCAGAGTCAGTTACTGATATAGAAAATGAAGAACTTGCTAATAATTCTATTTTACCTATTGATAATAATGAATTTTGAGAAAGTTCACAGTTAATTGTAGAAGATAAAGATTCTGTTATACCTAATAATAAGAATGAACTAGAAGAACTCTCTAAATTAATTGAAGATGATAAAGGTTCTGTTATACCTAATGTCAGTATAGAATCTGTAGATGCAATAACTATAGAAGAAGTTCCTAATATTTCAATAACTCCAATTAATAATAATCCATCAACTTCAGTAGTAATAAAATCATTTATTATTATTGTATGATGTAATTCTTCTATTACTCCTAATGTTAGATCAGAATTTGAAACATTAGATACAATACTTGTAGTATTAGCTAATAATTCAACATGACCAAGTGTAAGAATAGTTTGAGGAATAGAAGATTGAATAGATATAGAACTAGATAAAGTTTCTGTAATACCTAAAATTAAATGAGAACTTATTGAAGACTCTATTAAATTTGTACTACTTAATGGTGTATCAATACCAATTGTAAGATTTGAATCTAAAACATTTGAAGATATTGAACTAAAGCTAGATAGTAATTCTACAATACCCAATGAAAGTAAACTATCTACTTCATTACTTATAGAAACGGTAGAACTTAATTCTTCTACATGACCAATTACTAAATCAGATATTATATTTGATTGAATTAAACTACTACTTGCAATATCTTCAATTATTCCTAATTCTAAATTAGAATTAATAGATGAAGAATTAATACTAGATGATGCTAATATCTCAACAGCACCTATTGTTAATACACCTGTTATTGTCCCACCATCAGTAGTTGCATCAGCAGTACCAGTTAAATATTCAATCGCACCTTTAGTTAATATAGAATCAACATCAACTACAGAATCACTACTTCCAAACATAAATTCAGTTACACCAAAGGTAATAAATCCTGTAATAGAAGTATCAGTTTGAGATAAACCTGATAATTCTTCAATTTCTCCTGTAACTAATTGTGGTGTTGTTGTTGATGTAATACAATCAATAGAAGATGTTAAATTTTCTATTTGTCCTAATTCTAAATCAGGAGTAATACTAGATGTAATAGATAATGAACCGCCTAATAATTCAACAATACCGAAATTAAGTGATGCACCAATACTTGATTGAACTATACCTGTTGCAAATAGATCCTCAGAAACACCTAATGTTATAAATGATTCTGAATTTGTAGAGATGCTAATACTTGCTGATAATTCTTCTGCAGCTCCCATAGTTAAAACAGAGTCAGTTATTGAAATTGAAAATGATGACGTTGATAATACTTCTACAATTCCAACTGCTAATAAGGATTGTATGTCTGTGTTGATAATTGTAGTAGCTGCTAATACTTCTATTGCTCCTATTGTTAATTCAACATCTGGAATATTAGTAGCTCTACTAGTATATTTATAATATTCTGGTTCCCATATAATATCTTGAGTATCACCATAAATAACATAAGTTTTTGTTGCAGATAGTTCTTCAGAAACACCTAATGTTATAGTTGATTCTGCAGAGGTTGTGATAATTGAGGTACCTGATAGTAGTGTTATTACTCCTATTGTCAATACAGAATCTGTAACTGTAGACTCTACATTTACAGTAGATTCAACAAAATAGCTATGGAATTCAGGATTCCATTTAACATCTATTCTATTTATATAAACAACATTAGCCATTATTATCCCCTATACAAAATTGCCGACAAACTAACCGCAACTTTTTATATTTAGTTTAAAATTATTTGTTTTATGTTGATAGGAATTTTTATAGTTAGCTGTAAATACAGTAAACGATTGGAGGAACGATTTAATATCTACCATAGGAGGACCATGGGTTTGTATTGATGTACCAATACAATTATTAGTAGATATAGAATCGTAACCAGTATCAATAAAATTTAATACTGGATCGATTACTATAGTATTTACAGTTTTAACTTCTGATGTTACTTTAGAATTGCCGCTAAAGTACATCAACAGAGCAAAACTTGAAGGTTTGCTCACTGACTCAACGGAAGAAACTCCAGACATTGATACAATCATGGATTTTCTATTAATTGTTAAGTCAGCCATATCCCTCCATTTTAAGAAATATATTTTATTTTATTGCACAGTAAACTAATTTTTCTTCTGTATCACCATTAGCTTCAAGAGTAGCACCAATTTTGTATAATAATTCTAATTCAGTTTCAACACCTCTTGCACAACCATTACCTGTAGATATAATTGGTTGTCCTTTTTGTACAGGACCTATTATTCTTACAGGAACTTTTCCAACAAGACCTACTGTTACACTATTTTTTAGATCACTATTCATTACATAACCAGCTTCTGCAGAGATCACTCCAATTACATTTGAACATTTTTCTCTATCACATTGTTCAACTTCATATTCACCAGAAGTAGCTGCACAAACAACTGTACCAGTAATAAGATCTTCATTTTGACATGTATGTTTTTCAGCTAAATCCGCATATCTTGCTTGTGTTACTGTAGCAGTAATAACACCAGCACTGAAATTCCCACTAGCATCTCTACTAACAATTCTACTAGCAGTATTAGCTGAAGTTGCACCATGAACAGCAGTAGCATTTTCATGATCATATGCCCAATTTGAAGTTATGCTTTTATTTGTTTCTCCATTAACAGGTGTATCATCAATACCTCTAACTGCAGTTATATATGCAGCTCCATTAGCTATTTGATTATTATTAGTAACATTAGTAGCATTTGCTGCTATACCATTTAATTTAGATAAAAGAGTATCATTAAAATCATTTTGAGTTCTTACATAAGTTGAGCCGTCAACAACAACATCTTGACTAACTTGATTTGCTCCAGTACCCCAATCTATATGAGTATCATTAACTTTATCTGCTCCAATTGTCAATGCTACTGAACCAGTTACGTCTCCAGTATGTGTTGCATTTGTAACTTTAGCATTATTTACAACATGCTCATCATACATTGTTGTTGTCATTACACCAGCATTTGTAATATTTGCAGCAGCTATTGTATCATTAGAACCATCACTTGATTGTATTTCTACATTCGTTGGAGCTTCTACTACTGTTATATTAGTTGTTACGTTAGAAACTTTAGCATTATTTGTTGAAATATTACCAGCTAATATATCTGTTAAATCATTATGTGTTCTTACATATGTTACACCATCACCTACATGATCTTGATTTAATATTACAGTTCCTATTTCACCATTTACACTTAAAACAGAATCGGTTGGTGTTTGTAATTCATTAAAATCAGCCATTGTACCAGCAATACCAGCATTACGCATATATGATCTATTTTCATCTGACCTAACAACAACATCACCTTCTTCTGTTGTTAATGCTAACATAGCAATTTCTGATACAGCTACTTGAACTGTTGTCAAAGCTATAGGTGGTAATACACTACTCGGAACAGTACCTGAAGATAAATTACTAGCATTAGAAGCATATGTAGTTACATAATCTCTATTAGCTACATCTGATCCTGTAGATGGAGCTGGTAATCCTGTGATTGAATTATTATTCATTTGGATATCATCACTAAAACTAATAGCATTACCATCACTTGACATTATATTTTTTCCAGCTAATACAGAAAAATTACCCTTCATTTGGATAACACCACTTCCTGCCGGTAACAATTCAATATCACCAGTACCAAGAGATTTAACTTGTACATTTTGATCTGTATCAGCACTTAAAACAATTGTACCTGATGAATCTTCAATTACTTTTTGATTATTTACATAAAATGAACCTGGTCCAACATATACATCTGACCACTGTTTAGTAGGACTACCTAAAGATCTAACATCATCACTATCTGGAAACATATCTCCTGCAACTTCAATATAACCAGAATTAGTTCCATCATCAATAACTTCTACATATGTATCATCTTGTGAAATTTTATTAGAATCAAAAGGAGAAACAGCAGTATCAACATATGTTTTAACAGCTTTCTCAGTTGGAACAACATAGTCTACATTTCCAGATAATGTACCATCAGATGAAAATTCTCTAACTTCTTCTCCAGTTGCTAATGTCAAACCATTTATACCAAATGTACCAACAACTGCATTTGCTGCTTCAAATACAAATTTGTCTTGAGTTTGATCAATAAAAAGATTTGTCTCATCAGTAAGCCCAATTGTTATATAATATTCATCAACAGATAATGCTGTAAATACTGTACCATTTGGAGTAATAGTTAAATCACCCTCAATGTAATTCTTTTCAGCGCCTTTAACATATAGACCCCAGATATCGCCTGTTGCTCCGACTGACCCAGCAGACAATTCCATATAATCCATGTAAACATCGCCAACAGTTGATGTTGGATGTACTTGTATTGATGTCCATACGCCATACAAATCAGTAACATTAGAACCAGCCTCTGCTCTTGCAGAGTTATGTATTGTTTTTAATTCTCCAACTAAACCAGTACCAGCAGCAAGAGCAATATTTTCTATAGCAGTTATAACATCTGTTGGTTTGGTAACACCTATCTCTTGTCTTGCCCACACTGAAAAACCAGTGACATATGAAACTTGAGCATCTGTTTTTACCCTTGCGTATGATCCACCACCATAAATAGAATTATAGTAACCGGTTCCGATAGTGTATGTTGCAAATTCAGCACCATAAATATCAATCGATTCTGGTTCAGTTGTTGCTCCAGCTATTTCAGTTTGTGCCCAAATTGAATTTACATAACCATATGATGTATATGGTACTGATGAAACATTTGATAATTCAATAGCATTATATGATTCATCAACATCATGTCCATCAAGATCAATTTTTAAACCACCGCCACTATTTGTATTAGTGATAGTCATATTATAGTCACTGGATCCCGCTGGTTCAATAACCTTAACAACGTCTGCACTACCAATAGAGGTAGTAACTATTGTATCAGTAACTGTTATTCTTCCAGCACCCGATGCTTTACCCATTCTAATTGAAGATGCTTCGGCATCCCAATATTGAACTTGAACCCCATCAGCTACAACTTCAACATAACCAGCATTAGTACCATCATCAACAACTTCTACATATGAATTATCTTCCCAAATTTTGTCATGATCAATCTCACTAATACTTGTATCAACATAAGTTTTAACAGCTTTTTCTGTTGGTACTGCAGTATCTGAATCATCAACTAATGTACCATCAATTGAGAATTCATTAATTATAGCTCCATTTTCAAGACTAACCCCTTCAAATTCGATTTTAAAAGCTTCAATGCTATTATCAGTAACTACAGTTTCTTCATCAGTTTGATTAACAGTTATAAATGTATCAGCACTAACACCAATAGTTTGTAAATTTTCATTAACACTTACAACTTCAGTTGTATTGGCAGTAGCAATTATTGTAGATCCTGTTTGATCCACATCAATTGCTGTATCATTATAGGTACCAAGTCTCTGAATAGTTGATTCAAGACTTAATAAATCTTGAGAATTAACAACAACTTTAAAAAAGTCATCAAGAAGAGATGTAAACATATTTGTAGTAAGATTACCAAAACCAACACCTGTAGGAGAAACATACATTAAATCTTCAGAACCAATAGAAGTTAAAACAGTTGCATCTGTTATTGTTATTCTTCCTGCACCAGATGCTTTACCCATTCTAATTGAAGATGCTTCAGCGTCCCAGTATTGAACTTGGACACCATCAGCTACTACTTCAATATAACCAGCATTAGTACCATCATCAATAACTTCTACATATGAATCACCTTCCATAATTTTATCAGAAGAAATTCCACCAAGACTTGTATCAACATAAGTCTTAACTGCTTTTTCTGTTGGAGTTGCATTATCACTATTGCCAGCTAATGTTCCATCAATTGAGAATTCATTAACATTCGTACCACTTGTAAGAGTTAATCCATCTACCTCAAATGTTCCAACTGCACCTGCACCATCACCAGCATATATATCAACTGAATCTGCTGATTGAGAAATTACAATCCTTGAGTCTCCAGAAACACCCAATCTTTGAGTATTTTCTGTTAAACTCAATATCTCAACAGCACCAACAGAAGCACTAACCCCTGTATCACTTACTTCAACTTTACCTGCACCTGATAATTTACCCATTCTAATTGTGGCTGCTTGGGCATCCCAATACTGAACTTGTATTCCATCAGCTATAACTTCAATATAACCAGCACTAGTGCCATCATCAACAACTTCTACATATGAATTATCTTCCCAAATTTTGTCATGAGTTATACTTAAATTATCAATAGTATCTAAAGCTTTTTGAACATCATCATCACTAGCACTTAAAATTCCAGTGAATGATGTTGTAACTAAATCTATTTGGTCAGCATTAGTTCTTACTAATAACCATCGTTTAGTTCCTGGGTTTGAGTCAGGAGCTATTATCTCTGGAGAATTTTCAGCTGCGCCGCTAGAAGCATCTAATGAATAAATATATGTGGTGTTGTTCATAAATACAATACATGCGTCATTTGCGGCTAAGATATCGCCATCAATAGCATCTAATGAACCGGTACCACCACCTGTTAAAGAAATTGCTCCATATATATAATTTGCCATAACTTCGCCCTCTTATATTTTATTAACTATTTTTGTAGTAAACTATTATTTTATAATTTGTTCTAAAAAATGTTTAGAACTAGTAGTAAACTATTTTAAATTGTAGACGGAAAAAACCCTCCTAATCAAATAAATGATTAAGAGGGTTTTAATAATATATCAATTAATAATAAATATTAATCCATTGTAATATCTAATGCTCCATCGGCAAATGAAGGTGTATCATTTTGACCTATGTTTCTACTATTATCAAGTGCTCCGTAAAATAACATATTACCAACAGTTAAATCATCCCACATTGCAAAGTGAGTTACTGTACCCCAAGCTGCAGAAGCCTGTGGAAATGTAATAGCACCATCATTTTCTGTAGCACCACCTGAAGCTGCATCCCAAGTATTTTGTTGAACTCTAGCATAGTTATCACCAGAATGTTCACTAAAACCTGAACCATCATCAGTTGGATTAGCTTTAGAAAGTGATACATAAATATCAGCAGTAGTATCATATACATCGTTACCAAAGATATGATCTAGAACTGCATTTGATAAGAATGTTGAAATACCACCAGTGTTAAAAGAAACATCAATAGCGCCATCTTGGAAAGATGCATTATCACCTGCACCAATAGTTTTTGAAGCAGACAATGCTCCATGTGCTATCATGTTTCCACCTGATATTGCATCGGAAATAAAGAAATGTGTAACTGTTCCCCAACTTCCTGTTGCTTCTGGATAAGAAATAGTACCGGTATTTTCAGTTGCTCTTGAAGAAGATACATCCCAAGAATCATGATTAACTCTTGCATATGCATTTCCTGCTGGCTCAGTAATACCTGTAGCGTCATCAAGCGGATCCGCTGTTGAAAGTCCTACGTAAAGTGCAGCAGGTTGTGTCCAGTCACCTGTTTTTAAAACGTGGTCTAAAACCGCGTCTTCTACATAATCTGATAAACTACCCATGAGTAATTCCCCCTAAATTTCAGTTTGAATAAAATATTAAATAAATATTTTTTTTAAAATAAATCCTTTTAAATATGTTCTATTTGCTAAACCATGTTGGTATTAATTATCAAGATTTTGTAGACATTAATTTTTTATAACACTCTCTTATAACCTTAGCATCCCATAAAGAATTGTGCTTTTGAACTTTACCCAATAAACCAGAATATTCATCTCTGTTAATATCTGGGTCAATTCCTTTCAATTTAAATAAAGTACAAATGTCAAATGGAATATAATTAATATTGTTAGGGATATTAAAAGCATGTCCCCATATTTGATTGAATAAAACAAAATCATAAGATAAACAATCAGACCATAATTCAACTGACATAACTTCATCAAACCAATCTTCTAAATCACGTCTAATTTCTTCAGTGCTACCTCTCATTCTAATGGTTGAAGATTCAAATAATATTTTTTTTTGATCAAACTTACTTTTGATATAATATTCATCTTGATCAGGTGGGGGTGGATCATATAAAAGATTGGGAATTACATTCTTTGAACACCAATCCCAGTCTTTTTCATTAACAAAATCTAAAAAATTCCAATCATTAAATTCAGCATAAAATGATTTACCATCTTCATCTACTAATCCAATACTTATTAATTTTGTATTTTGATGTAAACCTGTAAACTCTGTATCAAAAAATACTCTCACTTTATTCTCCTATTCTGGATAATCAAATATCTTAACCTTATCATCGTAGTACCATTTATACATATCTCTTCTTAACTTAGCCATATGAAGTTTACCTTCTGCTTTTCTCTTTAAGTTATAAAAGATAACTCCTTCAGCCATAATATCTTTGTTACCACGTTTAGTAGCAAACCTAGATACTAAGTAGTCCTTAAACCACATACTCCAATTATCAAAGGTTCTATCATGCTCATGGAATGATCTATATTTGAGATGTGCTATAGTTTTAGTAAATGGATACCAAAGATGTGTGACCATTTTATAAGGGTTAGCTTGAAGTTTAGGTCCAATTAATTCGCCAGCTTGTTCACCGCTTTGTTCAACATATCCTTTCCCTATTGATTGAAATACTCCTTCTAATAGGAACCCTTTACCCTTTATTATTTGTAGAGGGTCTATGATATTCTTTCTATTTTGAAGACCAATTAAACGACCTTTTTTTGTTTTAAGTTTAACATTACTACCATCTAATTTCTCAACCGCTATAGTATCAGGATCATCGAATACCCATTCATATCCTGGATTAATTTCATTAACAACTAGATAAGCTTCTGGTCTTCTTAGCATTAATTTTCGTCCATGTTTATTCCAATCATCTCTATCAACTTTAAAGTCTTTTCTAATAAAAGGACAATGAAGTTTTGGAAAATCACTCATTGGTTCATCATTCATATTTTTATCCTTTATGATATTTTAAGAATTTTTTAGTATTGTCTGAAATATTTTTTAATTTCTTTATGTCTTGAATAGTCATCCATTTAATACTTCTGTGTTTCTTAGGTTCATTGTTCTTAATTGTTCCACTATATTTTAATATTTCAAAAGCATAAGCATGTACCTTTACTATTTTACCTTCTCTTTTATAATTACCCACCCAATTAAATAATAGTTTATATTCACTAACATTAATATTGAGTTCTTCTTTCATTTCTTTTTTAATAGTTTTATCTATACTATCTCCTGGATCTACTTTACCTACAGGTAATGTCCAAAAATTAAATTTAACATGGTCTTGCATAAGAACCTTGTCTTTATTTTTATTCCATATTACACAAGCTATTCCTTTATGATTTTTTAAGTCACCCTTATTATATAGAATTCCTTCTTTTAGAAATTGTAAGTATTTATCAATCATAATATAATCCTTTTTTAAATATTTCCGCTTAATATTTTATAATTCCAAAAATAAGATCTTCTACTTTCATTTCCAAATTTAATAATTCTATATTGATTTGATAAATTTGTAATCTTGATCTTACCAATTCTTTTAAATAAAGTTTTGTTTAATATCCATATTTCTTTAGTTTGTTTTGCATCTGATACTAAGTTTCTCTTGATTATGTCACTATTATGTAATATTTTTAATTTATTATAGTTGTTTGGTTCATAAACATCATATATCTTATTTTTATTATCGTTAATTTTATTATACCCAATTGCTAATATATTATATTTAATATCAGGTGATACAGATACCCTTGGTATAATATTATTTTCATAACCCTGTTTAGTCATAAAATTATCTGGAATTTTTGGTGTTATTATTATTCTTTCTTTATTAGATTGATTAAGATGAAATAATCTATGAGGATAAGTAGACTCTTGTAAATAAGATAAGTATTGTGATATCATATATAATCCTTTTTTTTAATAACCAAACATAGAATGCATTAAATCAAGTAACATAAAATCTCTAGCTCTTAGTAAATATCCAATAAACCAAATACAATTAAAAACCCATAAGCAAATGCTAACCACATAACTATTACAATTACAACTGACAATAAAACTGTTGCACCATGAACAATTTTTTTCCATGTGGTTTTTGGTTTCATTTTACCCCCTCTGGATATTTTAATACATCTGCAGTAGATAGCATATCTAACATATGCACAAATTGTGTTTCAGGATAAAAGTTATGAAAATTAAAATTATTTTTATTTTTAATATCAGTAGACCATTGACCTGAGTGGAACCTTGCACTTTCTTCCATGACAACTATATCATTATCATCCATAACTTTTCTAAATGTTTCAAAGTTACCTTTAATTAAATCTCCAATCATCTGATCATGTTGTCCAGTAGTATGTTTTAATTGTCCTTGGTCTCCATATTTTAACCTATCATGAAGAGCTATACTAAATAAAAGTCCATCACATCTGCTTGTCTTTAATTTAATTGATAACATTCTAACTATTTTAATCCCTGCATATAACATCTCATATGTATGCTCAGCTATATCATGAACAGTTCCATCAGCTCTCTTATGATATTTACCACTAGAGCTTGAAGGTTTATTCCATATATCAGGAATCATCTTATCTATTCCTAACCAAAGTTTAAACCCTCCTTGTGTCATATTTTTTTCTAACAACTCATTGATCTTCTCTTGAAATTTCACTTTTTTTAAACTCCCTTATTTTTATGAATGGTAAGCAACCAATCTTCTAACTGCTATAACCAAATCTCTTAATCCATAAATACCCTGTCTAAGGAATGGTTCATACCCCTTATTTTCAGGATGTTTTTCATATAATTTACTAACATGTTTAATTCTATCTTCATATTTATCTATTAATTTTTCTAAATCTTTTGAACTTTTAGCATTATACATCTCTGGTATAACTCTATCTTTAAAATTAAAGTTTAACCAACCAACAGGATCTTTTCCAGTTTTTTTAATATGATCTAAACATTGTTTAAATAATTTATCATTAAGAAAATAGAAAAATCTCCATCTAGCCCAACCTTGTCTAAATTTTAATAAGAGATTATTACTTCCTGGTTTAATACTTAATTCTCTATTTTTCAATAAAGTTCTAATTTTTTTTAATACCTTTTGAATTCTTGGAACAACCTTACCTTTTGAATAATGAGCCATGTCAGCAAATGTTCCAATGTCATCAACAATGTCTTCAAACTCTGATCCAAGTCCTCTCATAAAACCTTCTTGTTTTATAGAATCTTCGTCTAACTTATGGATAACACTAACATGTTCCATTAAATTTTTTAAATGTGTCATCTATCTACCCTCCATTATATATCGATTTTCTATATATATTATTAACTATACGTTTACGTTTTGAGAAAAACTAAACCCCAAATATGTTTCTTTTTTGTATTAAACTATCTGGTCCAATTAACTGAGGTTTTTGTGTAAAACCTCCAACATTTAATATTGATATTATATCAGCATGTACAGATTCCCAATTTCTATTCGGGTTAGTTGAAAGGGTTTGTAATAAACTTGAAGTCATTGCTCCTTGCCACTTGTCATCAATATAAGCATCTGCGCTTGTTTGATTATCTTTACAACCAGATAACAACACATGATCATTACCAATAGATTCACCAACTTTTATAATAGGCAACTCTCTATCAATACTTCTCATTCTTATATCAACAGGTGGTCTTATATATCTAATCTTATTTGGATTTGAACCGCTAAATTCTATTGTTTTATCAATAGAACCACTATGACACGAATCACATATAAATGTAAAGAAAACTCCATCAGCTTTAGTATTTAAAATATTTCCAATATCATCATCAGTCAAAGGGTTATTCCAATCTAAATCATGAGGACATAATATTTCATCTAGTTGATCTTCCAATTCATCCTCAACACCTCTATCTCTAATTTGAGAACCATGACCAGAATAATGTAATACTAATTCATCTCCTGCAACAATATGATCAACCAACCATGCCATTCTATGCATAATATTAGATCCTGTTGCTCTTTCATCAGTTAGTATTCTTATATTATCTGGTTTAAATCCATATCGTTTAATTAATATTTCATACATACCTTTAACATCATTAACACAACCATTAAGGTCAGCATTAAGATTAGGATCATATTTATTTATTCCAATGAGAACAGCAAACTTAGATGGCTCTCTTTGATTATCTATTGACCCTGGAATATAATAATCATCCATACTTGTCGCATCAGGGTCACTCCATGGATCAGGTACTTCATTAGCTGTAGTCTCATCATATATCTCAGGAGGAATAGATGTAACAGTAAATAAATTTTTAAACCAATTTAATATCATCATTATAAATTTCATATTTTTATCCCTTGATTGTACATATCATCTAATTTTTGTTGAGCAGAAACCTCTACATGACTATCATTTATTAATGATTCATCTCCAATTATTGTTCCCTCATTCTTTACGACTTGAATAGCTCTATCATCATAAAATCTTTTAATCTCAGGTGTTTTAATATTAGTTACTTCAAGTTCTGGCAATCCATTATCATCTAACCAATCAATTATTGCTTCAAGATTATCAGGGTCGTCAGCTCTAGCAGTAAATATTACTACCTTTATTCCTTCAGATAACCATTTCTTTACCTTTTCCATCATTTTAGGAATTGGTTTTCCAATAAAATTTCCACCTTTCCACTCATCATGGTGGGCTAACGTTCCATCCAAATCAACCCCATAGCATACTTGCCTATCCATTTTTCCTCTCCTTAATTTTTTAAATATATCTTTATGGTTATTTGTTCTTTTTTTATATTTAAATTTCTATTTGTCATCTTTTCTTCTGTCGTGGGGTACTTTGTTTTTTAAAGATAGGAATCTACTACCCCTCCATAACTTAGTAGGAATTCTTACAAACCCACAATCAGTCTCAACAGTAATAGTAAATAATGTTATTTCTTTTATTCTCCCACGCTTACTATAAACCTCAACAGGACTTCCTAATGCTATATGTCTATCTAACCTAATTTGAATATATCCTACTATTCCTTCAGCTACTACTTTTAATAACATTAGAACAACGACAACAATTAAAAAGCTAATAACTAATGAATCTATATTAGTTTTTTGTATTTGGTCTAAAGCTTCAGCTATTTCTTTTGATCCAGTCATATTAATATTCCTTTTTTAAAATGGGATTTGTAGTTGAACTCCCCATACAGTTTCATTATCAGTATCCATACCTATAAATGGAGATATGAATAAATTTTCCATCATTGGTAAAGGTTTTCCAATATTGTATTCAATAGGTGCAATGTATAGATATTCACTATCACTATTAGCTCCAAAACCTACACCAAGAAATCTCCAATCCATATCACCTTTGGTTCTACCATAACTAAATAAACTAGCTTCTATTGCTGCAAATGAATCACTAGCAATATTTAATCCTAATGAAAATCTAGGGTTCCACATAAATGATTTTTCTTTTGGTGGTTTTTCTACCCAGTTAATACTCTTAATATCTATTGGAAATTTTTTATCTTTATCTTTATCAAAAACCTTACTAGTCATATAAGCTTCTACATAAGCATCTTTTCTTCCACCCTTACCATCTTCCTCTCCAATAGCAACATTAGTATAAAGATCTATAGGATATGTACCAGTTGTCCATTTTTTTTCTCCTTTAATATTTGGACTATACATAGCCCAACCCCAAGGAATTTCATCTTTCTCACCCTTACCCATATCTATCTCTTTTTTTATAGTTACCTCACTATAATTTTTAGATGCATCAGTTTTATCCACATAATTATAACCTACCTGTTCTTTAAAGTCTTGCTTTAATTGAGCTACTATATTTCCTATAGCTATTATTTGTTGATCTCTTGCTTTAACTTCTTCTGTTATTTGTTTATTTAATAATTTTATCTGTTCTTGTAATAATTTATTATTATACTCTATTCTTTTAGAAGCAATCCCCTGACCTAGTTGAATCATCTGTTCATTATATAATGTTTCTTTGGCATTAAAGTAATCCATAACTTGACCAATTAAAGGAGTCACAATAAAAAAACATCCAACTATAACTGCTATAGTGGATACTGATTTAACTGTTATCCATATTTTTTCAAAATTCATTTTACACCTCACTTATATAATTATTCTTTGTTAGAAACAATCTTTAAATAGTTTCTATTGTTTGGTTTATCTATATTATCTCTTTGTTGAATTTTACTTTTAGTTGAGTTTTTAACAAAAGCTAAAGTTTCTAAAATTTGTTTTTTACATTGTATTAATCTAACATTTAGTTCTGGCCATTTTAAGCTAGAAGCCATATCATTAACTGATGTAATAGAATTTTCTATTGCTCTCATGTGAGAAACAAATAACTTTAACTGCTCTACTTCTCTACTAATATCTTTCTTATTTTCATTTAGAGACTTATTACCCCCATTAATTATTTTAAAAGACATAACACGACTCCTATTTATATTTATTAATATGTTCTATTTTAATTATCCTTTCTTATTAAACATTTATAAACTATATATATTAATAAACATAATATAACATAAACTAATTGTATAAAGAAAGGAAATATAAATGATAATCAAACCAATATGTCATGAAATATATCCTCAAGGGTGTATAGTTTTAGCAAGTTGTAATAAAAAGTGTGAAGATTATATGATATTAGTTAAAGAAAAAGCTAAAAGAATAAATAGAGATATTAGAACAACAACGCCATTTGGTTTTACTAGACAAAGTTTATATAAATATTTAAGAAATAAGTCATCATGTGCTGTTTGTGGGAATGATGAAATTGTATGGTCTACTAGACGAAGCTTTGGATCGAATGGAGTTTTAATAGTATCTAATGCACAATGTTCTAATTGTTTAATTGAATATAGTATTCAGAGATCTGACATATTAAAAGAGGTTACTTATTTGGAACCATTTAGAAGTCAAGCTTCTCCTTTTGTACCAACTAAATTTCTTAGATTATTTAATACTATAGAAAAGGAATTTCAACAAAATGTTAATTCAAGAAATAAAATACATATGTAAAGATTGTATAGTTTATCCAACATGTACTAAGTTATGTTATAAATTTATAGATGAAGCTTCTTCTTTTCTAATAGATATAGAGAAAAATCAATTACCTGATTTATTTAAAAAATTAAGAAAAGAAGAAAGATGTTTGTTATGTGGTAATGCAAAATGTGAATCATCAATAACTACTACACATTCACATAATAAAGGATCACATATAAATGCTTGGTTATATTGTATTTTTTGTGAAACTGTTTATAATATAGAATTTTATAAAGTTGAGCCTTTCTTAGCTGATATATATTGGGATTTTGATGGTGGTTCTAATGGGAATATGTTAGGTGTTAATTTTAAAAAATCTTTGGAAATTATAGATAATTGGAAAATAGATGAACTTATAACAAGTAATTTATTAAAGGAGAAAATTAATGGCAATAAATAAACATTTTCAAAAGACATATTGTCAAATATATAATTCAGATTGTTTATTATTACCATGTTGTAGTAAAATGTGTGATGTAATAGCAAATCAATACATGAAGGATTTCTTAAAGTCAATACCAGCAGAAGCTACATTTTATAAACCTATAAAAAATGAATATGATAAATGGAGCAAATCAAATGAATAATATTATGAGAAGTATATGTGATGATTGTTTGGTTTTACCTACTTGTGATATATCATGTGACAAAGTAGAATCAAAGATACAGAATATTGAAATTCATTTGGAATCTGAATTTGCACTTGACATTATAATAAATAAACATCACTGTCCTATATGTGGTAGAAATGAATGTTCATATTATGAAGATACACATTCAACAAAACAAAATGTTATGTGTTGTTTTTGTTACTATATTTATAATATTCATTTATATAAAAAGAGTATAGAGTTAAGAAATACTCGGTTTCATGGTAATATGTTTGCGACAAAAAAGACATTTAAAAGATATGTTAAATATTTAAGAGATTCAAATTTAACGGAAGGGTTTATTAAATATGATATGCAATGAGGTTAATCCTAATTGTTTAATTAAATCATGTTGTAGTGAAAAATGCCAATCAGTTATTGATTTAATTTCTAAAAAACAAAAAAATATAGATGAGTTTGATTATGATAATTTATTTAAGAGTATGATAAAGAATGAATGGTGTCCAATTTGTGGTAAAGATAGATTCCATTGTTCCAAAGTAAATAAACTTTTATATATAATAGATTGTCAATATTGTTGGACTAGATTTTCACTTGGAAGAAATAATCTTTTTGATAATCATTTAACTAAATGGGAAATAAAAAATGTGTATTATAATAAGCTTAAAATAAATTTTATTGGAACTGATAATAAATTAATAAAAGATATAATTAAAGAAAATAAAATAAGGAGTGTAATATGATGATAATAACAAAAGAAGTAATAAAAGAAATAGGAAAACAAATTGAACCTAATCTAAATTCAATGTCAGCAGTTGAACTTAGAACATTTAGACAGATTATTGATCATGTAACAAGTATGCAACTGGAACTTAATAAAAATGAAAAACTTCCAGTAATTATTACAACAATATCAGAAGCTATAGAAAGAGAAACTAATGTCGAGGAAAAAACAAAACTAAGAGAAGAACTAAGAAGAATTATAAGTAATATAACATAAGTTTATAAATATTTTAAATAAACATGGTTCTTAACTATACATGTTTATTTAAAATATTTTTTTTGTTCTTTTAAATATCCAACTTCTATATATATTAATTAACAATAGTGAATATAATTGTTATTAATTTAAATACATATTTAAAAGGAAGGAATATATTATGCAAGCATGTCCAGATTGTAAACAAGTACCATATAAAATTGCTGGTTGTGATGAATGGGAATGTGATTGTGGGAAACCAGTTGAATATATGTATCAAAATCATTGTTGGAATTGCGGACCAGAAGTCATGCTCAATGAACTAAATTCAGAATGGAGTAAGACACCTGGTATGGGTTTAGTTTGTTATAAATGTGGAAAAGATTTAACTGAATATAAAGGAATACATAATGGCTAAAGAAAAGAAAAATTGGTTTGACATATTAATGATATATTTCATTGCTTGTGGTATTGGGTTTAATGTTTTATTAATAACTTTATTATGGGGGTGGATATTATGAAAGCAATATATGCAGGTAGTTTTAATTTATTTCATGCTGGACATTATTATGTTTATTGTAAAGCATGTAATATGTTTGGAAAAGATAATGTGTGGTTATGTGTTGCTATAAATCCTGATAAAGATATTGATCCTGAATTTATTAAATGGACTCTTAATCCAATTACACCTAATGTTATTATAACAAAAGGTTTAGTAACAAATGAAAACCCTGATGTATTAATTCGTGGATTAAGAGATACCATGGATTTAGCATCAGAAATGACTATGGCTGATTGGAATGAAAAATTAGGTTGTGATACTGTATTTATTCC